>Ga0210383_10000854_pt1 | contig 28082 bp, 22 predicted proteins | sample IncBWC14OmetaG_FD_160072 | JGI IMG/M metagenome (GOLD analysis project Ga0210383, IMG submission 160072) | Forest soil microbial communities from Barre Woods Harvard Forest LTER site, Petersham, Massachusetts, United States - Inc-BW-C-14-O ... | reverse complement strand
ATCGGCGTCTGCTCTCACGAAAAGGACGTGGTGGAAACGGCGGTGTTCTCGTACGTGAATGTTCAAATACCGACCGCCGGTGGAACGCCGACGCCGTAGAGCATGCAGGAAACGATTAGCACTGAAAAATAAAGAGCGATCGGTCAGAACTCCGTCTTGATGGGCCGCGTGTGCCAGATGTTCGCGCTGTATTCCCGAATGGCACGGTCTGAGGAAAATTTGCCCATGCGCGCGGTATTGAGGATCGACTTTCTCGTCCAAGCCTCCTCATCGAGATAGAACTGGCTGACTTTATTCTGGACCTCGAGGAACGAGCGAAAATCGGCGAAGAGCATGTACTCGTCGCGATTCAGAAGGGAATTGACCAGCGGACGGAACAAACTTGGATCGTCCTTGGAGAACTGGCCGGACGTTAATGCGTCGATCACTTCGCGCAGGGTTTCGTCCCGGTCGTAATACTCCCCAGGGTGGTAGCCGCGAGACCAAAGTTGCTCGACCTGCTCGACGGTATTCCCGAAGAGGAAGAAATTGTCCTCGCCTACTTCTTTGCGAATCTCGACGTTGGCCCCATCGAGTGTGCCTACGGTCAGGGCGCCGTTCATTGCGAACTTCATGTTGCCCGTTCCGGAGGCTTCCTTGCCGGCCAGGGAGATTTGTTCAGAGAGATCGGCTGCAGGGTAAATCACTTGACCGCAAGTCACGTTGTAATCCGGGACAAAGACGACCTTCAACCTGTCGCGGACGTCCGCGTCACTGTTCACAACCTCGCCCACGGAGTGAATCAGTTTGATGATGAGTTTGGCCATGTAATAACCGGGTGCAGCCTTCCCGCCAAAAACGAATATGCGCGGCGTCACGAACGCAGCGGGGTTTTTCTTAAGCAGTTGATAGAGGGCAATGATGTGGAGCACCTGCAAATGTTGGCGCTTATATTCGTGAATTCGCTTGACCATGATGTCGAACATGGAATTGGAATCGACGGTGATGCCAGTGCGCTGCAGAATGAGAGCCGCTAACTGGCTCTTCGCTTCCTGCTTGCTCTTCCGCCAGTCGCGCCGAAAGTCGGGGTCTTCGACAAAAGTTTCCAGACGCCGCAGTTGGTCCAGATCGCTGATCCAGTCGTCGCCAATTCGAGCAGTGATCAGTTCGGAGAGGCGCGGATTGCTGAGCAACATCCAGCGGCGCTGTGTAACTCCATTGGTGACGTTGGTGAACTTCTCGGGAGTCATCTCGTAGAAATCGTGAAGCAGCTCGTTTTTCAGGAGCTCGGAGTGTAACTCGGCGACGCCGTTTACGGCATGGCTGCCCAACGTGGCCAGATGGGCCATGCGGACATAGCGTTCGCCCGACTCGTCAATCAGAGAAAGGCGAGCCACACGCGCGTTGTCACCTGGAAAGCGGTGCCGCACTTCTTCGAGGTGGCGTCGATTGATTTCGTAGATGATTTCGAGGTGCCGCGGCAAGAGATGCCCAAAAAGGCCCAGGGGCCAGCGCTCCAGGGCCTCCGGAAGCAGTGTGTGGTTCGTGTAACCAAAGGTATTTTGCGTGACGTGCCAGGCGCTATCCCAGTCCATGGCGTGCTCATCCACCAAGAGGCGCATCAATTCCGCGACTCCGATGGAAGGATGGGTGTCGTTCATCTGCAGCGCGAATTTCTGGTGCAGCTGTTCGAGCGGATGACGCTGCGCCTTCAGGATGCGAAGGACATGCTGGAGCGAACAGGAAACAAAGAAATACTGTTGCTCCAGCCGCAGTTCCTTACCGGCTTCCTTTTCGTCGTTCGGATAAAGGATTTTGGAGATTGTTTCGCTCGCAACTTTGTTGCGAACAGCGCCGAAGAAGTCACCGGTATTAAAGGTAGCGAAATCGAATGACTCGGCCGCCTCCGCGGACCAGAGGCGCAAGTTGCTTACAGTGCTGGTGCGATAGCCGAGAACGGGAGTGTCATATGGTGTTCCCTGCACGCCATAATCGGGAACCCAACGCACACGAAAGCCGCCGTGCTGGTCGGTGTATTGCTCTGTGTGACCGCCGAAACCAACGGAAACGGCGTCCTCGGGCCGCGGAATTTCCCAGGGATTGCCGAACTTCAGCCATTTATCGGTGACTTCCGTTTGCCAACCGTCACGAATCTCCTGATCGAAAATTCCGAATTCGTAGCGGATGCCGTAGCCGATCGCCGGTGTATCCAGTGTGGCGAGAGAATCCATGTAGCAGGCCGCCAGACGGCCCAGCCCGCCGTTGCCAAGTCCGGGCTCTTCCTCCTGTTGGACTAATTCCTGAATGTCGACGCCGAGTTCCTGCATGGCCTGAGTAGTTTCGGGAGTAATTCCGAGTTTGATCAGATTGTTCGCCAGGTTTTTGCCGGTCAGATATTCCGCCGAAAGATAACCGACGATACGGACATCCTTGGCGAAATAGTTCTGCACGGTTGAGAGCCAGCGATCGAGCAGGCGATCCCGGACGGTGTGGGCAAGAGCCATGTAGAGATCATTCGTCGTCGCGTATTGAGAAAAGCGCCCCTGAATGTACAAAAGATTTTCCAGAAAAGAGCGCTTGATGGCTTCGACGGACAGACCGGCGCGGTCGGCCCGTATGAGTTCGGCTGCGGCTTCATTCAATTCTGCCAAGGGAACCTCCTACCAGAACGGACACCTGTAGAGATTAAACTGCGCCGATTACCGGCACATGAACGATTTTAGAAAGGCCACTGAAAGTTGCTCACCGTTGGACTGTCGATTCCGTTTTCATGCGCGTAGGTCAGGCAATCGAGTTGCATGTCGCGGAATCGCTCCTTGGTGTGAGCGCCAATGCGTTGAAGCTTTGGTGTGCGGTCGATGGCGTCCATGGCCAGGCTGAAGCGATCGATCTGATTTTCGATCGCCAGTTCCATCGGCGTGTTGATGTTGCCCTTCTCTTTATAGCCGCGAACGTGGAAATTCTCGTGGTTTGTACGTCGATACGCCAACTTGTGAATCAGCCAGGGATAGCCGTGGAAATTGAAGATTACCGGGCGATCCACGGTGAAGAGGGAATCGAATTCGCGATCGCTGAGCCCGTGGGGATGTTCGGTGTTTGGCTGCAGTTTAAAGAGATCGACCACGTTGACGTAGCGAATCTTGATGTCTGCAAACGCCCCGCGGAGAAGCGCAATCGCGGCGAGCGCTTCTTGTGTGGGAATATCGCCGGCGGATGCAAAAACGATGTCGGGCTCGACGCCTTCATCGTTGCAGGCCCACTCCCAGATGCCGATGCCTTTAGTGCAGTGTCTGATGGCTTCGTCCATGGTGAGGTATTGCAAGTGCTTTTGTTTATCGCAAACGATCACGTTGACGTAATTCTCGCTGCGCAGGCAGTGGTCCGCGACGGAGAGGAGGGAATTGATGTCCGGCGGTAGATAAATGCGCGTGACGGCTGCGCTCTTGTTCATCACTACGTCCAGGAAACCCGGATCCTGGTGCGTGAATCCGTTGTGATCCTGCCGCCACACTGTGGACGTGATGAGGATGTTCAGCGAGGCGATATCTTCACGCCAGGAAAGGTGTCTGCAAATTTCCAGCCATTTGGCGTATTGATTGAACATGGAATCAATGATGTGGATAAAGGATTCGTAGGATGAGAGAAATCCGTGGCGGCCTGTGAGCAGGTAGCCCTCTAGCATTCCTTCCAGCGTGTGTTCGCTGAGCATTTCGACGACGCGACCATCGACGGCCAATTCACCGCCATCCGCATCTTCCGGGAAATACTGTTCGATCCAGAACTTCTTGCTGACCTCGTAAACGGCCTGAAGCTTGTTGGAAGTTGTTTCGTCTGGCCCGAAGACACGGAAGTTGTTCATGTTGCGTTTCATGATGTCGCGCAGAAAAACGCCGAGCGGGTAGGTATTTTCCATCTGGATTTGGCACGGTTTGTCGCACTTTGCCTCGTAGGCGCGAAAGTCCGGCATGCGCAGGTCGCGCTTGAGTATTCCGCCATTCGTGTGCGGATTGGCGCTCATGCGACGTGCGCCAAGCGGAGCGAGTTCTTTGTACTCGGCTTTCAGCTTGCCCTGCTTGTCGAAGAGCTTTTCGGGTTCCAGAGAGCGCATCCAGGTTTCCAGGGCCTTCAGATTCTTGGGTTTGCTCTTTACGTCCGTGATTGGAATTTGATGCGCACGCCAGGAGCCTTCCAGTTTGTGGCCGTCGAATTCGGCAGGGGCGCCCCAGCCCTTAGGGGAGCGTAAAACGATCATCGGCCAGCGCGGGCGAGTGGCGCTCGCGGACTTGCGCGCGGTTTTCTGAATCTCTTGAATGGTTTCGACGCAGTGCTCGACGGTTGCGGCCATGGCCTGGTGCATGGAGTCATGATCGGAGCCCTCCACAAAGCAAGGAGTCCAACCATAACCGCGCAGCAGGCTTTCGAGTTCTTCGTGCTCGATACGGGCCGGAATCGTGGGATTGTTTATTTTGTAGCCGTTGAGATGAAAGATCGGGAGTACCGCGCCATCGCGAATCGGATTTAGAAACTTGTTGATATGCCAGGCCGTGGCGAGGGGACCGGTTTCCGATTCACCGTCGCCAACTACTGCTGCGACGATCAATTCTGGATTGTCAAACGCCGCGCCGCAGGCGTGCGAGAGAACGTACCCTAGTTCGCCGCCTTCGTGAATGGAGCCCGGCAACTCTGGCGTACAGTGGCTTCCGATGCCGCCGGGAAAAGAAAATTGTTTGAAGAATTCGCGCATGCCTTCTTCATCTTCGCTCTTTTCCGGGTAGACCTCAGAGTAGGTGCCTTCCAGATAGGTCGGTCCGAGAACGCCTGGCGCGCCATGACCGGGCCCGGCAAGGAAAATCATTTCCACGTTCTGCTTTTTGATGAGGCGATTCAGGTGCGTGTAAATGAAGGCCAGGCCGGGACTCGTGCCCCAATGGCCAAGAAGGCGGTTTTTGATGTGCTCCGGCTTCAACGGTTCTTTGAGCAAAGGATTATCCAGAAGATAGAGCATGCCGAGCGCCAGGTACTTGCAAGCGCTCCAGAAAGCGTCGATCTTGCGAAGTTCTTCCGGGCGCAGCGGCGCGCCTTGAATAGTGGCGCGGGCCTTGCCGTAAGCGCTCAGTTCGTTCGTGGACTCCTTGATTTTTGTGGCGCGTGTAGCCATTTGCGTGAACCTCCTGTGCTGTGGGTGATGCCGGATACGAAAATTGAAACCGCCGCAACGCGAACTAGCCGCCGTTTACTTTGCGTTCAAAATCTTTGATGCATGACGCGCAATCATGAGTTCTTCATTTGTGGGAATAATCCACGCGGAAACCTTGCTGCCCGCGGTGGAAATGCGCGGAGAGGCTTTTTCATTGGCCTCGGAGTCCAGGGAAATACCCAACCATGCGGCGGCCTCACAAATGCGCTTGCGAATGGGAACGGAGTTCTCTCCAATTCCAGCGGTGAACACGAGAGCTTCCAGGCCGCCAAGTACCGCGGCGAGTGCGCCAATTTCTTTTGCGATGCGATAGATAAAATAGTCCAGCGCGAGCTTAGCGGCGGGGGAGCTACTCTTCAGGAGTTCGCGCATGTCGCTGCTGATGCCGGAAATACCCAGCATGCCGGACCGGTGGTAGAGAGTGTCCTCGACTTGGCGCGCAGACATCTTGCGCTCCTGGAACAAGTACAACACGGCACCGGGATCGAGTCCACCAGGCCGCGTGCCCATGCAAATTCCGTCGAGCACCGTGAAACTCATGGTGGTATCCACGCTTTTGCGGTGATGCAAGGCGCACAGGCTGGCGCCGTTGCCGAGATGCGCGACGATGATACGGCCTTCCGCGATTTCGGGTGCGACTTGCTGAGTAAGCTCCTGAGTAACCTCCTTGGTAACCTCGGGAAGCTGTGAGGCAATGTACTCGTAAGAGATGCCATGGAACCCATAGCGGCGAACGCCGATGCCCAGTAGTTCCTGCGGGAGCGGCAAGAGTTGCGCCACCTGCGACATGGAGCGATGAAATGCGGTGTCAAAGCAGGCTACCTGCGGAACCGCTGGCCACTTCTTCATGGTGATTTCGATGGGCGCCAGGTTGGCGGGAAGATGAAGTGGGGCGAGGGGGATGAGCTTGCGGAGGGCGGCCAGAATCTGCGGAGTGACGCGGACCGGTTGAGAAAAGTCTGGGCCGCCATGAACCACGCGATGACCGATTGCGGCGAGTTTCTCTCCGGCGAGATGGGATTCGAGCCAAGGCTCGAGAACGGCCAGCGCCCCCGTCGCGTCTTGAACTTTGTCTTCCTCAAGATCCTTGTCGTACAGAACCTTGTCGGATGCATCCTTTATCTTTATATGCGGGGACGCGCCAATGCCGTCGATTACGCCGTGTACCTTGGCGGTAAGACTTCGTTCTGAGTTCCCACGAAAAAGAGAAAATTTCAGGCTGGAGGAGCCAGCATTGAAGACGAGTATCGGCCCCGTTGAGGATCGGAGAGTCTCTTCGAGCCTGGGCTCCACTTCAAGCATGTTTGTACGGTGCCTTTCGGGGCATGAACGCAATCGAGCGCCGCTGGGAGAGGGAGGGCCCGGTGGGCGGGGAGAAACTTGCGGAAAAGATCATCCCCTTGAATGCTCGGTCGTCCAGATGAATGCTCAGTTGCGTGCGGCTTAATTTTAGATGAACAAGGGCGGAAATGCCCTGAAAAAGAGGCAGCGAGTCGGTGTCCAACGGCTACCGGGGCTTCGGCTAGACACACACTCTATCTGTTCGTACCTGATTGGACGAATTGGCCGTTTCTTGTGATTCGCCAATATCGTACACGACGCTGGCGAACTACTTGTGTGCGGCAGCGGCGGTTGTGGCGACCGGCTTGTAACCGCAAGTGCCCGCTTTGCGCATAGCGTCCAGCGCCTCGGCGTTGGTCATCAGCGGGGTGGTCTGACAGTTGCGCAGAGCGCCACCGGCAGCGAACGCCAGGGCGATTGCGGCGGCAGACACGTTGTCCGGCATCTCAGTTATGAGCACGGCATCCGACGGGCCGAACGCGAAGTAAGAGTCTTTGATTTTGCCACCGAGCTTTTCAATCGGAGACCGCACGGCTTCAAAGCGATCCTGCGGATTGGCGATGAGACGAGCGAGGGCATCCGAGGTGTAACTTACTTGATGGAGAAAGAACGGCATGGGGGGACCTCCTGAACTTTCCGAAATCATGGGCCTGGGTTCCGCCAATATACACCGTGGCGGATGCGGCGGACTGTTTTTTCACCGCCTTCGCAAATCTCAAGCTTGGTAGCACGTTCGGTAGATCGCTCGAGGGGACTGCACCGCTAGTCGGCGGGCTCTTGAGTCACGATATGAACGTCTACTGGCGGGGATTCGCGTAAGAAACGATGAACGACCGAGAGATACAGGTATTTGCGCCAGTCTCGAATCGGCGCGCGGCCGAAGATCACTTGGGTGATGTGCTTGCCACGAACAAATTCGGAAATAGTATCCGCGACGCTGGTTCCTTTGAGCTTAACGACCTGTGCGCCGAGATTCTCCCCAAACCTGAAATTGGCGGCGAGGACCGTGGGGTTTTCCTCGCGGGGACCGAGCTGGCGCTCTACATGGACGATATACAGTTCCGCATCCAGGCGCCGAGCCATGCGCGCGGCGCGGGAAATTAGATATTGACCAGAGGGACTGCCGGAAATGCAAACCGCAATACGCTCGCGCACGCCCCAGTTTTCGTGGATGTCCTTCGCATCCATATAGGATTCAAGGCTGCGGTCCACTTGTTCCGCTACCTGACGCAGGGCTAATTCGCGGAGAGCAATCAGATTTCCTCGGCGGAAAAAATTCTTGAGGGATTGTTCGACTTTTTCCAGTCCATAGACGTCGCCGCGCCGCATGCGATTCATCAAGGCTTCGGGAGTGAGGTCTACCATCACCGTTTCCGAGGCGGAAAGCGGCACCCAGTCCGGAACCGTTTCGCGCACGGTGACCCCGGTGATGGCGCGGACGGTGGGAGCAAGGCTTTCGATGTGCTGGATGTTCAGAGTGGAGATGACGTCGATCTTCGCGGCCAGAATTTCCTGCACATCTTCGTAGCGCTTGCGGTGTTTACTACCTGGAATGTTGGTGTGCGCGAGCTCATCGACGAGGACAACAGCGGGTTTTCTGGCGATGATGGCGTCGACGTCCATCTCCTCGAAAACCGTTCCTTTGTAGTCCATTGATTTGCGAGGAACGAATTCCAGTTGCGCTGCGAGTTCCTGAACGCCCTTGCGGCCGTGGGTTTCGATGATGCCGATGACGATGTCTTCACCGCGGCTCTTGCGGCGGATGGCCTCGCTCAGCATCCCGTAGGTCTTGCCTACGCCCGGGGCGTAGCCCAGAAACAGCTTGAATATCCCACGGGTTTTTTGTGGCGGAGAAACGGCGTCCAGCCACTCTTCAGGCTTTTTCGGCAAGCGGTGTTTGTCTCCTGGGAAGAATTGGTCCTGAGCTACAATACCAATATGTCGCGTTTCTTCATGGGACGTGGAATCGGCTTCGCAGCCGCCATTGCTTTACTGATCTCCATTACTTACACGTATCGACACCTGGTTCACGTCAACCAGACGACTGCGGCGCTTTCATTTCTTCTCGCTATTTTAGCAGTTTCTGCCGCGTGGGGCATGGTCGTCTCCGTGTTCATGTCTATCTCGGCGATGTTTTTGTTTAACTATTATTTTTTGCCGCCGACAGGAACGTTCACGATTGCCGATCCCCAGAATTGGGTGGCGCTGTTTGCGTTTCTGTTCACATCGATTGTCGGCAGCCAGCTTGCGGCGCGGATTCGCAAGGAAGCGGACGCGGCGCATAACCGGCGGCGCGAAGTGGAACGCCTGTACGCCTTCAGCGAAAAATTGCTTTCGGAAGGAAACGTCATTCGTTTGATGAACGCCATACCCAACTACATTGTGGAGTGTTTCGAAGCTGGCGCGGCGGAACTGTTTCTGCCACAAAAGGACAAGTTTTACCGGTCAGGGTACGGGGCGGCGCAATTCGACGAAGAACAAATGAAGACGGCATTCCTGCGCGACGAGGGTACCAGCGAATCTCAGCAGGCTTTGCATATTTTGCCCGTACGGCTGGGAGTGAAGCCGATTGGAAGCTTGGGTATTTCCGGGGCCCGATTGTCGCGGCAGACGCTGGAGGCCATTAGCGGACTGGTGGCGATTGCGATTGAAAGAGCTCGCGCCATCGAACAACTGAGCGAAACAGAAGCGGAACGCCAGGGAGAACGGTTGAAGTCCGCGCTGCTGGATTCGATCGCGCATGATTTTCGGACTCCGTTGACGGCGATTAAGGCGTCCGTGACGGACCTGATGGAGTCGACGGGTCCCGGGAACGCGAGGAACGAGGAATTGCTGACGATAATTAATGAAGAGTGCGACCGGCTGAACCATCTGGTCGAAGAGGCCGCGGATATGGCCAAACTGGAGGCGGGAGAATTCGAGCTGAATTTTGAGCCTGTGCCGGTGGAAACGCTCATTGATACCGCGCTGGCGCATTTGAGCAAAACGTTGGGCGATAGGAAGATTGATTTGAGAATCGCTCCAGGACTACCGCCGGTGCGAGCGGACTTGGATCGCGCAAAGGACATTTTGGTTCAATTGATCGACAACGCGCATTTGTATTCGGCGAAGAACGAGCCAATAACGATCACGGTGGAGCAGACTGGCGACGGCGTTTCCTTCAGCGTAGCGGATCGCGGGCCTGGCATTGAACCCTTCGAGCAAGGCCTTATCTTCGACAAGTTTTACCGCGGTCGCGATCAGCGATACCTGGTTCGCGGCACGGGGATGGGACTGGCTATCGCGCGGGCAATTGTGAACGCGCACGGCGGCTCGATCAGCGTGACTAGTCAGTTGGGACACGGATCGGTATTTTCGTTCACGCTTCCCGCGGCGCTGGTTCGGAGCGAAGCACGATGAACACAGCCAGCATATTGGTGGTGGATGATGAGCCGCAGATTCGCAGGGTACTGCGCTCCGCGCTGTCGTTTCGTGGCTACGTCATAACCGAGGCCGCTTCCGGCGAGGAAGCTACGGAGTTGGCGCGAAAAATCAAGCCAGACCTGATTTTGCTGGACGTGAACTTGCCCGGGATGAGCGGAATTGAAACTTGCCGCGAGCTTCGCCAAATGAGCGCCGCGCCCATCATCATGCTCACGGTGAGGAATGCGGAGCGCGACAAGGTGGTGGCGCTGGATGCCGGGGCAGATGATTACGTCACGAAACCGTTCGGCATTGAGGAATTGCTGGCGCGAGTGCGGGCATCACTGCGCAGACATTCATCCGCGGAGGCGATTCCTCCCTTCGAGTCCAAGGATCTGACGGTGGATTTTGAGGAGCGGCGCGTGACCGCGCGCGGCGAATTGGTGCATCTGGCGCCGAAAGAATTTGAGGTGCTGCGGCAACTGCTCATGCAGCAAGGCAAGCCGGTAACGCACCGACGGCTCCTGCAATCAGTCTGGGGACCTGAATACGGCGAAGAGACGGAGAATTTGCGGGTGGTTATCAACCAGTTGCGCAAAAAGATTGAGAAGGATCCTTCGCAACCGAAATATATTTTGACCGAGCCTTGGGTGGGATATCGCTTTCAAGCACCTGCTAAGGCCTCCGCAGGAAAGCCTGCAACGAAGAGTTCGCGGTGAGATTGGGCTAGGGGATTTGAGACGTATCTGAGGGCGGAAAGGCGCCCGCCTCAGAAGGCGGCCGCTAAAAAGGCGTCAGCGCTGCATACGAGCAGCGGCTTTTATTGCTTGCTGTGGGTGGCGATAGAGTCGAGTTCCAGGTTTAGCTCGAGCACGTGCACGCGTGGTTCACCAAAAATTCCCCACTGGCGTAGTTCCGTGTGCTTTGCAACGAGACGCCGCAACGCTTCGGGATCTACGCCCCGCACTCGCGAGACACGCGGCACCTGAAATTCCGCTGCGGCCGGAGAGATATCCGGGTCGAGGCCCGAACCTGAAGAGGTTACAAGATCGGCGGGAATGGCGGCGCTCGGATTTTCCTGGTGCAACTTCGCTACGTCCTGCTTGACGCGATCGATAAGTTGCTGGTTCGTCGGACCGAGGTTCGACGGACTTGACGAAGATGCATCATAGCCGGAACCTGCCGCGGAAGGTCGCGAGTGAAAGTAGCGGTCTGAGGCGAACGATTGCCCGATGAGTTTTGAGCCGACAACCTGGCCGTTGCTGACGATCAGGCTGCCATTGGCTTTTTCAGGGAACACTGCGTGACTCAGCCACGTCACTCCCAGCGGATACATCACGCCGAAGAGAAGCGTGGTGACCACGGTGAAGAGCACCGCGACGATGAGTTGTTTTTTCATTGCCTTTCCTCGTGGCCTAGGCCATGTGCATCCACGTCAGCAGCACATCGATCAGCTTGATGCCCGCGAACGGCGCGATGACCCCGCCAAAGCCGTAAATCAATAAATTTCTGCGAAGCAATGCCGCCGCGCCCAGCGGCCGGTAGCGCACGCCACGGAGCGCCAGCGGGATTAGCGCGATGATAATTAGCGCGTTAAAAATAACCGCGGAGAGAATCGCCGACTCGGCGTTGTGCAGCTTCATGATGTCCAGAGCATGTAAGAGTGGGAACGTGCCCGCGAACATGGCCGGAATGATGGCGAAATATTTCGCTACGTCGTTGGCCACCGAAAACGTAGTGAGCGAACCACGTGTAATCAAAAGTTGCTTGCCAATTTCCACGATCTCGATGAGCTTGGTGGGATTGGAGTCCAGATCCACCATGTTGCCCGCCTCTTTGGCGGCTTGCGTGCCGGTATTCATCGCCACGCCGACGTCGGCTTGCGCCAGTGCAGGAGCATCGTTGGTGCCGTCGCCCGTCATGGCAACCAGTTTGCCTTTAGCCTGCTCGTTGCGGATGAGCGCCATTTTATCTTCGGGTTTGGCTTCGGCGAGGAAGTCGTCTACGCCGGCCTGACGAGCAATGGCCGCGGCTGTAAGGGGATTGTCGCCGGTAATCATCATAGTGCGAATGCCCATGGCGCGCAGATGATCGAAGCGCTCGCGAATCCCACCCTTTACGATGTCGGTGAGTTCGATCACGCCGAGTACCCGGAAATTCTGAGCGACCAGCAACGGAGTACCACCGGATTTGGCGACGCGCTCGACGTAATGTTCGACTTCCGCCGGCACCGTCTGACCTTTTTCCGCCACATAACGCTTGATTGCTTCAGGAGCGCCTTTGCGCACCTCCGCGCCGTCCATGTCCACGCCGGACATGCGTGTTTGCGCGGAGAAGGGAATGAAGATGGGGTTGTGCGGAGCAAGTTCACGACCGCGCAAACCGTATTTATCTTTTGCGAGAACAACGATCGAGCGGCCTTCCGGGGTTTCGTCGGCAAAGGAGGCGAGTTGCGCGGCGCTGGCTACTTCTGCTTCGGTGATTCCAGGCGCCGAATGAAATGCCGTGGCTTCACGATTCCCGAGCGTGATCGTGCCGGTTTTGTCGAGGAGCAAAACGTCGACATCGCCGGCGGCTTCGACCGCACGGCCAGACATTGCAATCACATTTCGCTGAATCAGACGATCCATCCCGGCGATGCCAATGGCGGAGAGCAAGCCGCCTATGGTGGTTGGAATCAAGCAGACCAATAGAGAGATGAGAGCGAAGATGCTCTGCGGAGCTCCGGAATAGATGGCGAAGGGCTGCAGCGTGACCACCGCCAGAAGAAAGATAATGGTGAGGCCAGCCAGCAAAATATTCAGCGCGATTTCGTTGGGCGTCTTTTGACGTGAAGCGCCCTCTACCAGGCTGATCATGCGATCAAGAAATGTTTCGCCGGGATTGGAGGTGATGCGCACGCGGATCTCGTCGGAGAGAACGCGAGTGCCGCCGGTTACGGCGGAACGGTCGCCGCCCGATTCGCGAATGACCGGCGCGGATTCCCCGGTAATTGCCGATTCATCCACGGAGGCCACGCCCTCGATCACTTCGCCGTCACCAGGTATGAACTCGCACGCGGCAACCAACACCATGTCTCCGGAGCGAAGTTTGGAGCTGGGCACGATTTCGGTGGTGCCGTCGTCGCGCAGCCTGCGCGCTTCGGTTTCCGCGCGAGCTTTGCGCAAAGTCTCTGCTTGCGCTTTACCGCGGCCTTCGGCCATGGCTTCCGCAAAATTCGCGAAAAGCACCGTGAACCACAGCCAAAGGGTGATCTGCAAACCGAAGAAGAAGGAGCCTCTGTGCCGCACGGCGTCCAGGATGAGCACGACCAGGGTGATGACTGCGCCAACTTCCACGACGAACATCACGGGGTTCTTGATCATCATGCGCGGATTCAGTTTCCAAAACGAATCCATGATAGCGCTGCGGAGTATTTTGCGATCTGCCAGCGAACTGCTTTTTGCCTGGGGTGCGGGAGTCATCGGGTCCTCAAAAACTCTTTCCGGCATTCATCAGCAGGTGTTCCAGGATTGGGCCGAGGCTCAAGGAAGGGAAGAAGGTGAGCGCGCCCACAATAAGGATGACGCTGATGAGCAACACGGTGAATAGCGGCCCGGTGACCGGAAAAGTTCCGAGCGATTCCGGAACCTGTTTCTTCGCCGCCAGATTTCCGGCGATTGCCAGGATAGGAATCACCGTAAAGAAACGCCCAAGCAGCATCGCGACCCCGGTGGTGGTGAAATACCAGGGCGTGCTGGCATTCAATCCCGCAAAGGCCGAGCCATTATTCCCGACGGAGGAGGAGTAGGCATAAAGAATTTGCGACAAGCCGTGGGGGCCAGGATTGGTGATGCTAGACGTCCCAAATTTTGAGACCACGGCGACGGCAGCAAAAATGAGAATTGTGAGAGAAGAAACCAGTATCGAGAGCACCGCCATCTTGACGTCAAAGGCTTCGATTTTCTTGCCGAGATATTCCGGTGTTCGCCCGACCATCAACCCGGCGATAAACACCGCGAGCACCACGAATACCAACATCCCGTATAGTCCTGAGCCGACCCCGCCGAAAATCACTTCACCGAGCATGATGTTGACGAGCGGAACCATTCCGCCAATGGGAGTAAGGGAATCGTGCGCGTTATTGACAGCTCCGCAGCTTGCGTCGGTCGTGACCGTGGTGAACAACGCGGAATTGGCAATTCCAAAACGCACTTCTTTGCCTTCCATGTTGCCGCCGGGTTGCAATTCAGATGCTTTCGAGTCGATGCCCCCGAGTTGCGGGTTGCCGCGTGCTTCCACGGCATAAGTGACTACGACTCCTACGAGAAAGAGCGCGGCCATCGCGCTCCACACTGCCCATCCATGACGCGGCGAGCCGGTCATGCAACCCAATGCGTACGTGAGCGCCGAGGGAATTGCAAAGATCATCAGCATCTGCACAAAATTGGAGAGCGGCGTGGGATTTTCGAACGGATGCGCGCTGTTGGCATTGAAAAAGCCGCCACCGTTGGTGCCGATCATCTTTATGGATTCCTGCGATGCCACCGGCCCCTGAGCGATCGTTTGCGTCGAGACGGTTTCATGGCTGACGGTGCCGTCCGTGTTCGACTTTTCGTTGACCTGCGGCTCGACCAGAGTTGCGGTGGTATACGGATGAAGGTTTTGCACCACGCCCTGCGAAACAAAAAAGAGCGCGCCGATCAGGCTCAAGGGCAACAATACCCACAAGAATCCCCGTGTAGCGTCTACCCAGAAGTTGCCGATGGTGGAGGATTCTTTACGCGCTACGCCGCGAATTAAGGCGACCGCCAGTGCGATCCCGACGGCAGCCGAAGAAAAATTGTGGTAGGCGAGGCCGGCCATCTGCGTGAAATAGCTCATTGTGCTTTCCGGCGTGTATGCCTGCCAGTTGGTGTTGGTGGTGAAGGAGACCGCCGTGTTCCATGCAAGGGCGGAAGGCACGTTCGCCAGATTCTGCGGGTTGCCGGGCAGCCAGTGCTGCACGCGTTCGCTCAGGTATAGAAGGATGAGAGAAACGACGCTGTACAACAGCATCGCGAAGCCATACTCCATCCAGCGCATTTCTTTTGTTTCGTCGATGCCGCAGACGCGATAGATGAACCGCTCGACCGGGCGCAAAACCGGGTCCAACCAGGTGGATTTGCGCTCGTAGACGCGATACAGAAAAACCCCAAGCGGTTTGGTGATCAAAAGCACCGCGAGAAAATAAAGGAAAATCTGAAACCAACCGTTTCCGGTCATAACTAGAAGTTCTCCGGCTTCAACAGTGCGTATAGCAAATAGCCGCACAGAAGAAGCGCAATGCCGATTAACAAAATGTTTCCTAGCATAAAGGTGACCTTTACTTCAGGCGTTCGCAACCCTTCAGGTACGCAGCGCCAAGGGCAAAAATGAGAATAGTGCAGACCACATAAAGAAGATCGGCCATGTGTGATTCCCGCTACTCAATCGATTTTACAGAAGACTCCTAAGAGAATAATGAGTCACGCATTAGGGAACCGTAAGGGCAGGTTCGAGTAAATCAGAGGTAATCACGACCGTTTTGCCCCCGCATTGCGCAAAGCTGTTTGGCAGTGCTTCGGAGGGTTGCTTGTTCCTTTATTGCGGATATGCCACACTGCCCAAACGTCATCCTCATGACCAGCGTGCTCCCTGCGGTTCCCAAACAGTCAGAGAATGCCCCGGACGTGCGTTTTGAATGGGGCCTACTGCATGTCGGATTCGTGGCCATCGGGATCATTTCGCCGCTTTTAGGTCCGCTGATACCCACTCTCAAGCATCAATGGTCCATCACCGATGCGCAGGCCGGATCCCTTTTCGCCTCCCAATTCACCGGAAGCCTGGTCGGAACGATGCTGACCGGGTATCTACTGCCGCGACTGGGCTTTTCAAAATTGCTAGCCTTATCGTTTTTGTGCTTCGCGCTGGGGTTTTCGTTTTTTGGATTGGGACCTTGGACAGTTACCGCCGTTGCGGTTGCCGTGTATGGTTTTGGATATGGGTTTGCGAATCCCGCGACGAACTTGCGCGCTACGCAACTCCCTTCTCGAAACGTCACAGCGGCGGTTAGTTTGCTGAATTTTTCATGGGGCGTCGGTGCGGTGGCTTGTCCCTTCGTGGTGGGATCGTTGGTTCCGCTGATAGGCGTGCGGGGTCTGGCACTTTCGTTGATGTGCGTGTCGGGAATAATAGGCGCGGTCCATTATTTCAGACGTGCGCCAGGCGCGGCGCCCCCTGTCGCTCCGGAGAAGCGCGCCTTTGCGGATTGGGTGGAGCAATTGCGTGTACCAGCTGCGATTCCGCTTATTTTTCTTTTCTTCCTGTATGTGGGGTCGGAGACCGGGGTGGGTGGCTGGGTGGCGGCGCAGGAAAAGCGATTGCCCGGGGCAGGAACTTCCGCATTGACGCTGGCGCCATCCGTTTTTTATGGGATGCTGCTTTTCGGACGCGGAATTGCGCCTATACTTCTGAGAGCATTTTCCACCGCGAAACTCGCGCTTGTGGGCTTGGTTTCGGGCGCCGTCGGTGCGGCTATCATCAGCCTTGCTCCGCATCCATATGTACTCTATGCAGGTTGCTCGCTAGTGGGATTCGGATTTGCGCCGCTGTTTCCGATTTTTGTCGCGTGGCTGGCGGAGATATTCAAAGAGAAAGCGAGTTGGCTGAGCGCGCTGGTGTTTGGCGCGGGCTCGCTTGGTGGAGCGGTCCTGCCTTGGCTAATCGGGCAAATTTCTACGCGAACCGGGTCTCTGAGCAAGGCATTTCTTGTACCGGTGATCGCGTGCGTGGTGATGGCGTTGTTGTCGCTGCGCGTCCGCTCACACGACGCAACCGTCCTACAGTAGCGCGGCGATTTTATGGCTGGCCGTGGCTGAAGCCTCGATTGGACGAACCGAAGCAGCCCCAATTACAATTTTGCACATGATGCCTGAATCGCGGGTCGCGCCGCCGGTTTCCGCAGCGGAAGCCGAGCGCATCGCCAAAGAGTTGTATTTGCAGGACAGCGACGTCGAACAGTTCCCGGGCGAATACGACGACAATTTCCATTTGGCCGGCGGCGAAGGCCGCGAGTTCGTCCTGAAAATCATGCATCCGGCGCGCGAAGAGTCTTTCGTGGATATGCAGTGCCGCGCGCTGCTTCACCTGGCGGAGCGTTTACCGCAGTTGCTCCTGCCGCGAGTTCAACCCGCTGCGAGCGGCGAACTCTATTGCCGTACCGGTGTCGAAGACGGAAGCCAACGCCTGGTTTGGATGCTTACGTTTTTGCCGGGCACCGTGCTGGCCAAGTCTCTGCCTCACACCGATGGCCTTCTGAAATCGCTGGGAGCCTTGCTGGGGGAAATGGATGGTGCGTTTCTCGATTTTTCGCATCCGGCGACAAAACGGCCATTGAAGTGGGAACTCAGCGCTTCGTTGTGGGCGCGTGACTTCCTTGACCAGGTGAAGAGTCCCCATCGTAGGGCTCTTTCGGCAAGATTCTTGAACTTGTTCGAAAGCGAGGCGGCGCCGCGATTCGCGCGTCTCCGGCGCAGTGTGATTTATGGCGATGCGAATGATTACAACGCGCTCGTCGATGTGAACGCGATTGGCCGACGTGAAGTGGTAAGCGTAATCGACTTCGGCGACATGCATACCGGATTTACGGTTGCGGAGCCTGCTGTGGCGGCAGCGTATGCAATCCTTGGCAAGGACGATCCGCTGCTGGCCGCTTCGGCTGTCCTTGCTGGATACCACGGCGCTTTCCCCCTGACGAGCGAGGAGATTTCAGTGTTCTTTCCGCTGCTTGCGGCGAGGCTGGCTGTGAGCGTGGTGAATTCCGCGCACCGCCAAGGGCTCGTGCCCGACGATCCATACGTGACGGTCACCGAGGAACACGCATGGGAGGCGTTGGAGCGGCTCAACAAAATAGATCCGCGAACGGCAAACGAAGCGTTCCAAGTTGCGTGCACCGCCGCAGTCGCTGAACAACGGCTCGGAACTAAATACGGAATGGTGACTAGCGGCGGAATTGAGGAAACTCTGGCGGAACGCCGCCGCTTGCTGGGCGCCAATCTCAGCGTTTCCTACGAGAAGCCACTCAAGATTGTCCACGGACGCGGACAATATCTATACGACGACACGGGCCATGCGTACCTGGACGTGTATAACAATGTTCCGCTGGTCGGGCATTCGAATACGCGGGTTGTTGCCGCGGTGCAAAACCAGATTGCGCTGCTGAACACGAATACGCGCTACCTGCACGACAACATCCTGCGTTACGCAGATCGTCTGACGATGCTACTGCCCAAATCGCTGGAGGTTTGCTATTTCGTGAATTCAGGCACGGAAGCGAATGATCTGGCGCTGCGGCTCGCTCGCTCGCATACGGGTCGTGAAGACGTGATCGTGCAGGAACATGCGTACCACGGCCATTCGCCTACGCTGATCGACATCAGCCCCTACAAATTTAACGGGCCAGGCGGCAGCGGAAAAAAAAACTGGGTCCATGTGGTTCCGATGGCGGACGACTACCGTGGCTTGTACAGACGTGGCGAACCGGAGATCGGCCGCAAATTCGCGGAACACCTTGCCCACACGCTGGAGGAATCCCGCCAACAGGGACGAAGCGTTGCCGCGTTCATTGCCGAAACCCTTCCGAGTGTGGCGGGACAGATCGTGTTTCCCGAGGGATATTTGACCAATGCCTACAAACACGTTCGCGCCGCCGGAGGGATTTGCATCGCGGATGAGGTGCAGGTCGGGTTTGGGCGACTGGGAACCCATTTCTGGGGTTTTGAAACGCAGGAGGTTGCGCCGGACATCGTGGTTCTGGGAAAACCAATTGGGAATGCGTTTCCACTGGCCGCAGTGGTGACCACGCGCGCAATCGCGGACTCCTTCGCCAATGGAATGGAGTTCTTCAGCACCTTTGGTGGAAATCCGGTGGCGTGCGCGGCAGGATTAGCTGTGCTCGACGTAGTCGAAGAACAGAATTTGCAACGGAACGCTCTGAAGGTTGGAGAATACTGGCTACGTTCCCTGCGCGCGCTGCAAAGTGAATTCGCTTTGATTGGCGACGTTCGCGGATCAGGATTGTTTCTGGGGATCGATCTGGTGAATTCGCGCGAATCGCGGGAGCCCGCAACCGCGCAGGCTTCCTACGTCGTGAATCAATTGCGCGAACTGGGAATTCTGGCCGGAACAGACGGGCCGGGTCACAACGTCATCAAATTGCGGCCGCCGCTGATTTTTTCGGAAGAAAATGCGGAGTTTTTCACCACGACCCTTGCCAAAGCGCTTTTGGGAGCGGGAGCGCAACCCGTAAAGTAGGGTGCGCAAGCATTTTGGCCTGTGATTTTTGCGGCGCGTCTTGGTTCGATCTTTCCATCCGGCAAATAAAAACCCCCGGCGGGGAATTACCGGGGGGTGGGGGGATGAGGGACGCTCGAGATTTCTTTAAACGGATAATTGCGTTTTGCGAATCAGGAACAGGGCGAACACCGCGCCTACCAGCAACATCGCGATAGAAGAAGGTTCGGGAGTGGCCATTGCTGTACTTACAGAGCCAGAAATGGTGCTGTCATAACCGGTCCACATATTGTCATAAACTGTGAAAGTCTGACCGGTGAAGGTGAACCCTACCGGCAGCATTGTCGGATTGGATTCTGGCTCGGAATATTGCTGCGGCCCGGCGAAAGTCCACTGATATTCAAGCCCGGTCATACAGTTGACGTCTGTGGCGCACCAGGCGACGAAGAATCCACCGGTCTGTGAAGCGGCTCCGGTGTTATAGAAGGCCACCAGGGAATCAGTGAGAATCGTTTCTACCCCGCCTATGGTGTAGGTAACGTTCATTGGGTAGAGGTAGAAATCATCGTTGTCCAGGTAACTGCACTCCAGGCTGGCTGGCTGATTTGGGACGGTGAAGGACATGGTGAAATCCTGACCAGCCTGGCTCAGTGGTTCGCTCACGGTGTCAGAGCTGTAGGTGCCGGTAATGTTGAACGTGGTAGGAGTGGAATCGGCTTTCGCCCGGGTCGTGAGTCCGCCGACGGTGAGGAGGAGAATTACCAGAAATCGGGTTGCGTTCTTCATGATCCGTTGTTCTTCCTTTTTGTTCAGGTGAGTGGGGCTGGACAGGTCTGGCACTCACCTATATTAGGGAAGTGCAATCGGTACGCCAAAACTAAGCATTGAAACTAAAGGACTTATATCTCTGCGGGAAACTATTTTCCCGAGTTTGGATGGGGGTGTACTAGTTCTGGGGTAAAAGCTTGCACTCCGAAGTCATCGGGAAGTGGCAGCGGGTTCCGACCTCAATCCTTCTCGGTTTCGGACGGTTCCTGCTGGAACAAGCGAGCCAGTTCAGCGTGCTCGATGACCACCGCGGGATCCTTCTGAATGGCGTCGTAGTATTTCTTCTGAAAGCCGTCTCCGCTTTCCGTGGGAGCGAACAATTTGCGCGCAAGCAGGATGGAAACGTGAGCGTCTTCTGGCGTAACCGGCGCTTCGCCAGCCAGCGTTTCGTCGATGCCCACGACGAATTCCGAAATGTTGTGAAGCCAGGAGAATTGCGGGTCATCGACCACCAGTCGAAAAAGCTCCCCGGTGGTCACTGCGCCATGCGCCTTTTCGTAATCGCGGCGCTCCATATCCAACAGCGTTTTGTGAAGGTGCAAAAGCGCTTCCCGCAGCGACACCAATTTCAGACGGGCGGGCGTATCGCGAGAATCGCCGTGCTTAGAATACGGATCGCTGTTATTTGGGGTCACGCTTGGTTTCTCGGCCTTCGGCTCAATTGGGCACCCTAAGTGGCTCCTCCAAGTTTATCGAAATTAAATTGTTTTGGCGCGGGGATGGCTACATTTCTTTTTGGCACTCGTTGGTCAAAAGCGGAGCGAGTTCCCGCACTCCAGACGAGTGAAACCTAGGCTGCGGGTGGACTACTTTTGTCGGACCACGAGATGGTTCTGCAGGCTTTTTGAGTTGGACAGGTTGCCGGCGAGCGTGCCGGCAAGCTTTTTGTCGGAGTCGCTCTCCACCCATCCCTCGAGCACTACGTTGCCGTTCTTAACGATGATGTGAATTGCAGGCACTGTTTCCACGGCATATCGTTTCAAGGCATCGTTTTCGAAGAGCACCCGGTAGATGTCTCCGCGGAGTCCGTCGTCGGATTCAGAAGTGGGAAGAACTTCAATCTGGTTGGAGACGCTACCAACCCCCTCGAGGTCTTTTACGGCCGCCTCCGCGCTTGCCTTCAACGTCGGGCGGAGAACCTGCCCCGTGAGCGTAACGCGGTTGCCGTCCACACGAGATTCAATATTGTCGAACACGGAATAAAAGGGAAGGACTTGAATCTGATGGTGGACGCTTCGTGCCAGCGCCTCGGGGGGTTTCTCCTGCGTTTTCGGTGGAGACTGGGGCGATAGCGGCTGCGACGAGCCGCATTTCGCCACGCAAGAAAGCACCAGGAGGAACGTAATTGCAAAACTCGCCTGCTTCATGCGATTTGTCACCTCACCTTCACTACCGCCGTCGAGCGGTATTTAGCTTCAGGCACCATTATCACGTGGTTGTCCACTTTGTCCACGAGCCGCAATGCTAGGATTTGACTGGGAATCGCGCTCTCCTTCAAGAATTGTTCGCCGATTGCCTGCCTGTTGATCTGCTCTATCGTTCTGGAGGACGCTGCTCTCGTGCTTGCCATTGCCCATCGCGGTGCCTCGGGCTACGCCCCGGAAAATACCCTTGCCGCTTTTCGACGCGCCGTTGCGCAGGGCGTGACGTTCATCGAAACCGATTTGCATTTGACCCGCGACGTTCATTTCGTCGCCATCCACGATGACACCGTGGACCGTACTACCAACGGGCGGGGCGCTGTCAAGCAGTTGACGCTCGCGGAAATACGCAAACTGGACGCCGGAGCCTGGTTCGCCAGCGAATTTATCGGCGAGCGTGTTCCCATCCTCGAGGAAATCCTGGATTTCTCGCGCAAGCACGATGTCGTGTTCTACCTGGAGCTCAAATCCGACGGATTTTGGGGCGGAGAACATGCGCTGATCAGCGCGTTGCGGGACTCCGGCGAGATTCAGCGCATGGTGATTATTTCGTTCGAGCCGGCGATTCTGGCTAACCTTCGCAAGCTTGAGCCGCTGCTGATGACCGGTATTTTGTCGGATGGACAGCTTGCGAACCCGTTCGAGCAGGCGGTGGAAATAGGCGCCCGGCAATTGGTCCTGCGTGGGGACTTGATGACTCCGAATTTGTTACAGGAAGCGCATCGCCGGGATATCCAGGTGGTTTGCTGGACGGTGAATCAGCCTGCGCACATGCGGCTGCTTGCGTCCGCAGGGGTCGATGGGATTATGAGTGACTATCCGGACCGGCTGCTGGCCGCGCTGAAAAAGTAGCGTCGTAAAGCCGAACAAAGTCCCGCACATTCAGTTGTTCGGCGCGCGCGTCCTCTCGAATGCCCAAAGAATTCAGCAATTCGCGAGTGCGCGTGGCGTTCACGAGCGATTTCAAGTTGTTCGCCAACGTTTTGCGTTTTTGCGCGAAGCAAATTTTGACGAACTCCAGGAACTCTTCCGGCGAATACTGTGGGGGGAGTACCGCGGTACCTGGCAATCGCAGCGTTACTAGAGCCGAATCCACTTCCGGTGGGGGACGAAACGCACCTGGAGGAAGATCGAGTACGAATTCAGGCCGTGCATAGAACTGTGTTGCAACCGATAGATAACCATACGCACTTGTGCCGGGCGGTGCTGTCAGGCGTTCGGCCACTTCGAGTTGAATGACCAGATGAATCTCGTCGATGTGGGATGCGAACTGGAAGAAGTGGTGCAAGATCGGCGAAGTAATGTAGTACGGCAGATTTCCATAAATTGTGATGCGGCGCCCGGCGGCAATCGCCGCGAGATCGGTTTCCAGAACGTCTCCGGGCACAACCGTAAGGCTCGGATGTTTTTTCGCGAGGGCCCGCAATCGCTCGGTCAGCAACGGATCGAGTTCGATGGCGTAAACCGGAGCGCCCGTCTGCACCAGATGCTCGGTCATCTCGCCATGTCCGGCGCCGACTTCGATCCAGCAGATTTCCTGTGCGTTAGCGGAGCGAGTAAATTCGATTCCGTGGCTGGAAACGCGAATCGCACGTGCAATGGTTTCGCGCCACCCTGCATCACCCAGGAAATGTTGCCCCAATCGTTGTCTGGCCATTGTCCACGCCAGTCTAACAGTACCGCAAAATACCCGGTGTCGCGGTTCGCACGGGCCGTGTGTGCTTCGCTTGACGCTTGCCTTGCTGTCCGATAGCGTAGAAATTCAGCCCACGACCATGCGAATCCTCTTTGTTGCCTCCGAAGGTCTCCCGTACGTCAAAACGGGTGGTTTAGCCGACGTGATCGAGGCGCTTCCCAAGGCGCTTGTGAAACTGGGGCACGAGGTGGCGGTGTTTCTTCCTCGCTATCGAGGGGTGAAATCAAATTCCGTTGTAATGCAAAGCATGACTATTCCGCAGGGTTTCCGATTGCGTTTCCCGGACATCACCAGCGGTTCCATCGTGCGCGGAGTGCGCTACTTTTTTCTCGATGATCCCTATTACTTTGACCGCGATTCGATCTATGGCGATAAGACCGGCGACTATCCCGACAATGCCGAACGCTACACGGAATTTTCCCGTGCAGCGATCGAGCTGGCGAAGCACGTCTGGCCACCGGACGTGATTCATTGTCACGATTGGCAAACGGCGATGGTGCCGGTGCTGATGCGGTCTTCGTATGGCGACGATCCCGCGGTGAAAGAAATTAAGGTAATTTTCACCATTCACAACATGGGCTATCACGGAATCTTTCCGCGCGAAGCGCTGGAACGCGCAGGAATTCCGCGCGTGCTCTTCAATCCCGCGGCGCTCGAATTTTTTGGCAACGTAAATTTTCTGAAGGGTGGTCTGGTCTACGCGGACTATCTGACCACCGTCAGTCCGAAATATGCGCAGGAAATCCAAACGCCGGAATACGGATTTGGTCTGGAGGGGGTGGTTCGTTCCCGCGCAGACCGCTTAACGGGAATTTTGAATGGCGTGGATTATTCGGTGTGGAGTCCGGACCGCGACTCGCTGATTCCCATGAAATATTCCTCCAAGAATTTGGCAGGGAAGCGGGTGTGCAAGGAAGCGCTGCTCGACGAATACCAATTGCACAAAGACAATCTCAACCGCCCTGTGCTGGGAATCGTGTCGCGCTTTGCGGATCAGAAGGGATTCGATCTGATCGCTCAGATTGCCGTCGGTATACTTCAGGAAGATGTCGTTATGGCGGTGCTGGGAACGGGTGATCGCAAGTACGAAGTGTTGTTCCGGGCGTTAGCGGCCGATTTTCCGGGGCGTGTGGGTTTGAAGATCGGCTATGACAACAGGATGGCGCATCTTGTGGAGGCTGGCGCGGACATTTTCCTGATGCCTTCTCGCTATGAGCCGTGCGGATTAAACCAGATTTACAGCCTGCGGTACGGCACCGTACCGGTAGTGCGCGCCACCGGCGGGTTGGACGACACCATCGAGAACTTCGATCTGCAGCTCGGCACTGGCACTGGCTTCAAGTTCAAGGAATACTCGGGCACCGCATTGCTCGACGCCATTCTGCAGGCCCTGCATCAATACTCCAATGACGGTGTCTGGAACCGTATACAGCTCAATGGGATGGCCAAGGATTTTTCCTGGAACAAGTCGGCAGCGGAATATGCGAGACTATATGAAGCTGCCACAGGGGCACGAAACCAAACTCCGGTTATTACATCTAATTGAGATAGGAAAGCGGCTGCCTGGTTGCAGTCCGTCGAGGACAAAAGAAGAATTATGGCTGAAAATATACTGGTGGTGAATGACGGCAACTTCGAAACGGAAGTGCTGACGGCGAGCAAAGCTCAGCCGGTGATGGTAGATTTTTGGGCGGAATGGTGCCGTCCGTGTCACATGTTGGCCCCAACGGTCGCAGAGATTGCTCACGATTACGCGGGTAAGCTGAAGGTGACCAAGCTCAACGTGGACGAAGCGATGAATTCCGCGGGACGCTTCAATATTCGCGGGATTCCTACGCTGCTGGTGTTCAAGGACGGGCAAGTTGTAGAACAGATTGTCGGCGCGGTGCCCAAGGATCAGATCACCAAGGCGCTGGACCGGCATCTTGGCCAGTAAGATTTGCTGAAACGGCAAAAAGGGCGCGAAATTTCGCGCCCTTTTTGTTGTCTGAGTTTAAAGCAAATCGGGAATACGAGGTTTTGCCTTTTGTCCACAACTCAGAACGCACCTGCTACAACCCGGCGGATAAAACCTGCGGACCATCCACCGCTATTGGCCGGCGAGCGTGGGCCGATGCCCATCTCGCGCCCCGGTCTGCACGAAACGGCATTGCGCATTCTTGGTCCTTTGCCGCGTGGAAGAATTCTCGATTGTCCCGCCGGCGAAGGCGCGCTTACCGAGAAGTTGCTCGCAGCGGGGTTCGAAGTGCAAGGCTGCGATCTGTACGATGAACTTTTTCGCCTGGATAACGTGAAAATCAAAAAGGGCGATCTCTCCGGGATTCTTCCGTATCCGGGATGCTCTTTCGACTACATCACATCGCTAGATGGCCTCGAGCACATCGATTCGCCTCCGCAAGCGTTTCGCGAGTACGCACGATTGCTGAAGCCGGGCGGGCACCTGGTGATCAGCGTGCCGAATATCATGAACGTCGAAGAGCGCCTGAAATGGCTCTTTTTTGGATATACCTCGCACTTCAAACCGCTATCGAATCAGTTCAAAGCACAGATTGCGTATGACACTGCGGGTAAGAATGAAATCTCCGTGCACGCTAATCCGATCGGCTACAACGAACTGCGCTATTACCTGGAATTGAATCGTTTCGAAATACAAGGTGTGTATCGCGATCGGGTGAAAGCGAATCAGTGGCTGTACTGGCCGGTGATTGCGTTGATCCGCCTGGCTGCGGCGCTCACTCCCGAAAAACGGCGGCAGGATCGTTGGACGAAGGAGCTTTCGTCCGACCCCGTACTTTTGGGCGGAAATACTCTCATCATTCATTCCATCCTGAAGAAGTAGCGCAAGATTCTGTATTGAGATCCTTCGACGATCCTCGCCGGGTCGGCTCAGGATGACAGCGCTCCGCAGCGCTCAAAGGGACACCTTCGTTGACGCCGTCATTTCTTGCGCGCGACATACGCGCTGATGCAATACGTTTTTCGCAGGACTTGCGCGGCTTCGACCAACGGCGTCAGCATACGGTCGAGTGTCGCGGCCGGTGAATAGGCCGCGTACTGCATGGCGGCGCGGAAACCGCGTTGCAAGCCGCGAGCTTTTCGAAACTCTCGGCTGCTTACCGGCAGATCGCTGTAATGGAACGGTTTTCCGCGCAGTTTTGTTTGCAAAATGTAGGGCAGCCAGTTTCGCGGCGACATTTTGTAGATCGAGCCACCATTGTCTTCCTTTTCCAAAGTGAAACCCGATTCCTGCAAGTAGCGCTGCAGCGTTTCCCGCGTGAAGAAATAAAGATGTCGCGGCACGTCTTCACAGAACAGCTTGCGCGACGTGACACTGTGAAAATTTGTGACTAGAAACACAAACACGCCGCCTCTCTTCAAAACCTGCGAAGCCTTTTGGAAATAGGCCATCGGATCGTGTACGTGTTCCATGACCGCCCAGGCCGTTACCGCATCGTAGGTTGACGGGCTGACCGGGATGTTCTGGAATTCCTGTTTAAATACGTGAAAGTCGGTAATCGGCTGCGAGGACTCGGAAGTTTCGACGCCTTCTACCTGCCACCCCCGGGCCGCCATGAACCTCGGAAAGTCGCCGTTGGCGCAACCAACGTCCAAAAGTGTTTCACCCCCCTTCGGTTTGGCGTAACGCTCCAGAAAACGAGCTTCGTTGCAGAACCGCTTGTGGAGATAGCGCTCGAAGCTTTTCGTCGGCTCGTGAAGGTAATATTCGGACGGATAGTATCTGACGATTTCCTCGATTGTCGGCCTCGGATTTACAAAACCGAGACCGCATTCGGCACATTCCACCACCTTAAAATGATCTTCGGGGAAGAAGCGGGGATCGGGCATTTCGTAGACTTGCGTGTAGCGGCGAGAACCGCAGAGGTTGCATGCTACGAATTCCAAGAAATGTTCCTCGTCATTGCTTCGCGGTGACCGAGAGTGCATTGCAGGCGCAGCAAATTGTTTCCGTGGGTGGCCAAGGGCTTCCATTTCATCTTATCCTGAAGGCGAGAGAACAAAAGAATGCCAGAACCTGTACGGTGCCGTTGGGCCACCAGCGAGTTGAATATTCCCTACCACGACGAAGAGTGGGGTGTGCCGGTGCGCGACGATCGCCGCTGGTTTGAATTCTTGATTCTGGAGGGCGCGCAAGCGGGCCTCAGTTGGGACACGATATTGAAGAAGCGCGAACGATATCGCGAAGTGCTGGACGGTTTCGATCCCGCGAAAGTGGCGCGCTACGATGCCAAGCGGGTGCGACGCCTGTTGGCTGACCCAGGAATTGTTCGCAACCGGCTGAAGATCGCCGCAACGATTGCCAATGCCAATGCTTTTCTGGCGGTACGGAAGGAATTTGGCAGTTTCGACGCGTTTGTTTGGAAGTTTGTCGGTGGCGCGCCGCTGCAGAATAAATGGAAAGCGCACAAATCATTGCCGGCGGAAACGCCACTCTCCAAAGCGCTCAGCAAGGAACTACAGAAACGCGGCTTCCGTTTCGTGGGACCGACGATCTGCTACGCATTCATGCAAGCAACCGGTATCGTCAACGATCACCTGGTCGAATGCTTTCGTTATAAACAGCTATTCCGGTAAGGCGATGGACGTCAACGCAAGATAATCTCCTTTGCACTGGAATCTCTGGATCGCAATCTGCGTGCTGAAATCCGTGTAGTGAAATCCGTTTGCCGGAATCGAACCAGGCGCAACGCGCATCCCTTGCGGGTGTTTCCAACTTTTGTTAAATTCAGCAATAGGCGGGCGTCGTACAATGGCAGTATAGAAGCTTCCCAAGCTTCGGACGTGGGTTCGATTCCCATCGCCCGCTCCATAAACCTCGATGATTCAGTTGCCCTTACGGGGCTGAGTTGCTGAAAACATCCTTAGGATTGGCCGGTTTTGGACGCCAGTTGGACGCTGGTCTTTTCAA
>Ga0210383_10000851_pt1 | contig 28180 bp, 27 predicted proteins | sample IncBWC14OmetaG_FD_160072 | JGI IMG/M metagenome (GOLD analysis project Ga0210383, IMG submission 160072) | Forest soil microbial communities from Barre Woods Harvard Forest LTER site, Petersham, Massachusetts, United States - Inc-BW-C-14-O ... | reverse complement strand
CAAACGCGCTGTTGGCCTCCGACCCGATGGCATTGTTGATCGGGTTCGTGCTCGATCAGCAGGTCACCGTGGAAAAGGCCTTCGCCGGTCCGTTGGTGCTGCGCGAGCGCCTGGGCTCGATCGCCGCGGACACGCTCGCCACCGCCGACCTCGAGCCTGTATTCCGTCAGAAACCAGCCATCCATCGTTTCCCCGGCTCGATGGCTAAGCGCGTACACGACCTCGCCGTCCATATCGACGACCGCTACGACGGCGACGCCGCACAGGTCTGGACAGCCGCCACCGACGCGGACGACCTTCGTGCCAATCTCGCCGCCCTGCCTGGCTTTGGCGAGATGAAGATCAAGTCGCTGAGCGCGGTCCTCGCCAAGCGCTACGGCGTCGAAGCCGCCGCGGAGCTCGTGCCAGCCCACCCCACGCTCGGCGACGTCGACTCACCGCGAGCGCTCGCCGAGTACCAGGCAGCCAAGCGCATCCACAAGGCGGAGTGGACGAAACTCAAGCCGCGGCGCTAGAGCTCAATGTTGTGCGCATGGAGCCACGCGAGGTAGCTTGCGACAAACCTCGGCAGGTGTCGAAGCAGCAGACGGACCTGCCTATGTACTTCGTCGGCCTGTATGTCGGGGGATGAATGCTGGAGCCGATTGCGGGTGCGATACAGCTCGGTGAAGGTCTCTGCCTGCCCGCTCGTGAAACCGCCGTCCACACGGATTGCATCGATCATCCCAGATACCCCCGGCATGCCTGGCGATGGCTTCAGGCCAGTCAGCTTGGCACCTGCCCTGACTGCCTCGACCGTGTTGTTCACGAGCGCCAAGTAGCCCCCGGTCACCGTGAACACACGGTTTATGTCGTCAGGGTCGGGGGAGTCGAACGCCTCCGTCCATCCTTTAGCATTGAAGTCCCCGCCGAATGGATTCATGGCTTTGCGTAACGCCGTACGCTGGGCTGAAAGTCGCTCGAGCTTGGCGCTGAGACGATCGAGCTGCGCGGCCTGCGCCACAATCTCGGTCTGATCGTCCGTCAACTCTCAGCAGCCAACAACTCGCGGACGGATGTACGTGCCCGCTGGCGCCGTGCCTCATGCACACGGCGCGCACAACGGGTGATCTCACTTCGGCGTGCCTTCAAGCCTGCCCACTCGCTGTCTCGATCGAGCGTAACCCTGCCCTCGTCAATGGCCTTCAGCAACAGCAGCGGCGCTGCGTCTTGTATGCGATTCAACCGCGCCAAGTCCACCTCGCGGCCGATCGCGCGTTCGAGACGGACGGCAAGCTTGACTGCCGCGTCGGCACGGTCCACTCTGAGAGACACCAGCAGATCCAGGTCGGAATCAAATACGTCGTCCCCTCTCGCAAACGAGCCATAGACCACCGCGAGACGCACATTCGGCTCGGTTCGAAGCGCGCGGCGCAAAGCCGAGAGCAGTGACCAGTGCCCCGCCGCATAACGTTGCTCGTCCTCGCTGACGCGCTGACGGCGTGCCCCGACACGCTCGCAGCGGATCGTCCCGTCCGCGGCGGCACGGCGCAACGTACGCGCGTCTACGCCCAACTCATCAGCGAGCTCCGCAAGTTCCAGCACGCTTTCGAGTATAGGGCTTCGTATGACCGTTATAGCGTCAGCTCACCGGCGGCGGCTCGCCATGGAGGCTGCCTGCAAGCGTCGGCTCCCATTCGCACACGGCACATGCATGACGAGCGGCTGAGCGCGCAAACTCGAGCGCGACGGCGTGCGGGTCATCGGCAGCGCACACATCGCTCCAGTCGAGCACATACTCGCCGAGCTCTGACTCCCAGCGCGCCGATGGCGTAGACAGCGACGCGCCCGCGAACCCATCCGGCGCGGGATGTGCGTAGGCATAGAAGGCGGCCTGCCCGTAGCGTCCGTCGCCGGCCCACCAGCCGACGGCCACCTCCTGCGCATCCATGGCGTTGCGCATGATGAAGTCCTGCGAGGGCGGTTGCGCGGGCAGACCCGAGAAGAGGTTGACGGCGATATCGAACGAGCCCCACCAGGCGTTCACGGGCGTCGAGCGGCCGCGGTAAGGCGCGCGAAAAGCGGCGAGCACGAGCGCGACGCGCGTTGCGGCGGCGAAGTAGCCGGCTACCCGCTCGGGGTCGTAGCTGGCGTGCTCATCGTCCTCGTCGAGCGGCACGCTCCACGACACCTCCTGTGGCGTGGGGTTGATCTTCACCGGGCCGGCGAGCGCCGCGATCGCCGCGAGCAGCTCGCGCGTGACCACGCCAACCGCACGGTTGGGGCCAAGCGCAATACGACGTGTGCGCCCGTCGCTGTGCTCGACGAGCGCCTCGTGGCTGCGCAGATCGAGCGCGGCCACAAACGCACCCGAGCCATTCGGCGCGGGCAGCGGGTTTGTCTCCCAACCACGCGCGGTCAAGCGCAGCGCCGCGTGCTGCAGCTCCGGCTCAGGCGGTGCGATCGCCACGGCCAGTTTGCCGAGGACCTGCGTGTGCGCGTGCAGCGTGTCACACGTCGCGCTCCACTCATCGTAGGCGGGCAGTGTGGGCCAGCCGGCGGGCATGCTCGCAGAGTAGCGGGCCTGCAGTCCCGTGGCACACGAATTCACGCGTTCCGCGCAGTTCACGCGTTCCCGTTCAGGTTTCTTTCACCTTTGCCCGTCAGCATCGGCGCATGCGCCTGCTGGTCGTCGACGACGACCCCTCCGTACGCGAAGCACTCGCGCTCGTGCTCGACCTGGGCGGCTTCGACGTGGTCACCGCAGCTGATGGCCGTGAGGCAATTCGCACGCTGTCGGTCGACTCGCCCGACGCGGTGATCCTCGACGTGCTGATGCCGGGCCTCGATGGCCTGGAGGTATGCCGTCGGATGCGAGCAATCGGCGATCGCACACCCGTACTGATGCTGACCGCCCGCACCGAGGTGAGCGAGCGTGTGGCCGGGCTGGAGGCTGGCGCCGATGATTATCTCGTCAAGCCATTCGCGCGCGAGGAGCTGATCGCGCGACTGCGCGCTCTGTTGCGACGCACCGGCTGGGAGGGCGAGGAGTCGACGCTGCGCTTCGCGGACCTCGAGCTCGATCCGCTCGCGCACGAGGCCCGCCGTAACGGTCGCCTGCTCGAGCTCACCCGTACCGAGTTCCTCCTGCTCGAACTACTCCTGCTCCACCCACGTCAGGTGCTCACCCGTGCCGCGATCTTTGACCATGTATGGGGCTACGACTTCGGGCCGGCGTCCAACTCGCTGGAGGTCTACGTCGGCTACCTGCGCCGCAAGACCGAGGCCATGGACGAGCCGCGATTGGTGCACACAGTGCGGGGCATCGGCTACGTCCTGAAGGCCACCGACCGATGAGCTTCCGTCGGCGCATGGTCCTGCTGGCGGCGGGGGCCGTGGCGACCGCGATCGTGCTTGCCTCCGCGGTGGTCTACGTGGTCACGCGTGGCGAGCTGCTCAGCCAGATCGACAGCACGCTGCGCGCAAAGCTGGCTCCCGGCCAGTCGCAGTCGGTGCAGATTCGCACGGTAAAGCTGAGCGAGAGCGAGCTCGCCAAGCTCAAGCGCGAAGGCAGACTTCCCCTTCAGACCGTGACCCAGCTCGGCATCGCCAGCAGCTCGCCGAGACTCCAGGCCCTGGGTCAGTTCGCCGGCGGCGGGGCAACGCCGGCGAGCAGGCATCTACGCGGCGAAGCCGTCCCCACCCACGGAACTGCAGTGCGAGTAAGCGGCGGCGGTGTGTCCGTGAGCGGATCACTGCCCAGTGCTGGCGAAATGGCAAGGCTCGTGCTGCCCCAGCAGAAGCTCGGAGGCGCACCCGGCTACGTGCAGCTGATCCAGTCCGACGGACGCGTGCTGCGCTCGGAAAGCAAAGGCACGCTACTGCCGGTCACCCCCGCCGCCCGCGCCGTCGCGGCCGGCCGGCGGCAAGCCTTCTTCAGCAATGCGAAGGTCGCCGGCACGCCCGTGCGCGAGCTCACCGAGCGCGCGCCTGAAGACGGCGTGTGGCAGGTGGCACTGCCACTGAGCGACCTCAACAGCACGCTGAGTCACCTGCAGTTGGTGCTCGCGGTCGTCAGCCTCGGCGGCATCGCGCTCGCTGCCCTGCTCGGCCTGCTCGTATCGCGCGCGGCGCTCGTGCCCGTGCGCCGCCTGACAGGCGCGGCTGAGCGTGTGGCGCACACGCAGGATCTCGGGCATCGGATCCCCGCTGCGGAAGGGGATGAGCTTGGCAGACTGGCAGCGAGCTTCAACTCGATGCTCGCGGCACTCGAGCGCTCGCGTCTGGCCCAGCGACAGCTCGTCTCCGACGCCTCGCACGAGCTGCGCACACCACTGACCAGCGTGCAGGCCAACCTCGACGCGCTCGCCATCGGCGAGCGGCTGGCTCCCTCCGAGCGGGCCCGCATCATCGCCGTGGTGCAGGCTCAGCTGAGCGAGCTGACAGTGCTCGTCGGCGACCTCGTCGACCTCTCCAAGACCGACGTCGAGGAGGTCGAGATCGAGGATGTGCGCCTGGACCTGGCGACAGCGGCCGCGCTCGAGCGGGCACGTCTGCACGCCCCCCGCTGCAGCTTCACGCTCGACGCCGAGCCCTGCCTCATCCGCTGCGCGCCCGGTCGGCTGGATCGCGCGATCGCCAACCTGCTCGATAACGCCTGCCAGTGGACCGCCTCACCGCATGCCCGACCAATCGAAGTGCGCGTGCGTGACGGCACGCTGCGGGTGCGCGACCACGGCCCCGGGATCGCCGAGGAGGACCTGCCGCGTGTGTTCGACCGCTTCTACCGAGCGCCCGTCGCGCGCGCGCGCCCCGGCTCGGGGCTGGGCCTCGCGATCGTCAGACACTTGGCCGAGACGCACGGCGGCACCGTGCGCGCCGCCAACGCGCATGGCGGCGGTGCGCTACTGACGCTCGAGCTCCCAGTGCTGGAGATGACCGCAGCCGAGCTGGAGGCCTGTGTCGCCAGCCGCGTGCTTCACCAAGCTCCTCGAATGCTCTAAGGCGATTCTCAGGTTGCGGGTGCTTGATGTCCACATGCCCACAAACCCCAAGCCGGCTCCCAGATCAATTATCCCATCCACGTCCGCCGCCGTGCCCCCGCGGCGGCGCCCCAGCAGCCGCTGGCTCATGCTCGCCGGCCTCGTCCTGCCGGTGCTGGTGCTTAGCGCCTGCGGCGGCTCATCCTCGCCGACATCCTCCGCCGCGAACGAACAGCAGGCCGAAGTGAAGCTCGCCGACTTCGCCAAGTGCATGCGCGAACACGGCGTCAACGCCACGGCGTCGACCGGACCCGGCGGCGAAGGCCACGCGCTGCGCGTCAACGGTGCCGGCGGACACGCGAACATGGAAGCCGCGCAGAAAGCCTGCAAGAAGTACCAGCCCGAACCGCAGAAGCTCAACCTCTCCCCGCAGGAAAAGGTGGAACGCGCGGAAGCCGTCGAAAAGTTCGCCAAGTGCATGCGCGAACACGGCATCGAAGTACACGCCTCGAGCTCCGAAGGACGCGTCTCGATCCAGATCCACGGTCAACCCGGCAGCAGCGGTCCGAACCCCGAAAGTCCCGCGTTCCAGAAGGCCCAGCAATCGTGCCAACGGCTGCTCCCGTTCAAGGGCAAGGGCGCGCCCGACAAGCGCGCCGGCGGACCGGGTGGCTCGGAAAGCGGCAGCTTCGCCACCGGCGGCTGAGGCGTGGAGCACTCGGAAGTCGCGGGGCCGCCCAGCGACGGGCAGGCGAGCGGGGAGCACACCTCGAAGCGCAGCCGCCTACGCTGGCTGGTAGCCGGCGCGCTGGCGGTCGCCGTGGCGGCCGTGCTCGCGGTGGTGCTGCTCGACTCCCCTTCAGGCGAGCACCACAGCGCGGATACCGGCGTGCCAGCCGGCGACATCACCGCCGGCGTGACGCGGCGTACACTGTCTGAAAGCTCGACCATCGACGGCACCCTGGGCTACGGCTCGACGCTTGAACTCTACGACCGCGTCGGTGGGACCTTCACCTGGCTGCCCTCCGTCGGCGCCGTGATCGGCTGCGGCGGGGCATTGTGGCGGATCGACGATCAGCCCGTCGTACTGATGTACGGCTCAGTACCCGCCTACCGCACGCTCGAGCGGGGCATCAGCGACGGCCCCGACGTGACCGAGCTAAACCAGAACCTGATCGACCTCGGGTACGACCCCTACGGAGCGATCGTCGACGATCAAGCCTTCAGCGAAGCCACCGCTGCCGCCGTCAGGCGCTGGCAGAAGGCTGAGGGGCTGCCCGAAACCGGCGAGGTAGAACTTGGCCGCGTCGTGTTCGCGCCCAGCGCGCGGCGCGTGACCGCAGTAAAGGTCGCGCTCGGGCAGGACCCACCCGGCGCCACCGCGCTAACCGAAACAACACCCGCCACCCCCGCCGCGACGGAAAGTAAACCCGCCACCACCAAATCGCCGGCAAGCAAACACACCAGCAAATCGCCCCACAAAGGCAAAAAAGAGAAACCAAAAGAAGAACCCAAGAAGGAAGCTACGAAAGAAAAGCCCGCGAAACAAGAACCAGCCAAAGACTCGCCCAGCAAAGAATCACCCGGCGGGGGGTCGGGCACAAGCGCAGGCGAGGTCGTGCTCACGACCACCTCCACCCAACAGCTTGTTCAGCTCAAGGTAAAACCCGAACAGCAGCAGCTCGCCAAGCTGGGTGAGACCGTTGCCGTGCAGCTGCCGGGGGGCGGCCAGACCCACGGACGCATCACGCAGGTGGGCACGGTGGCCAGCGAATCGACAGGCTCAAGCGCCGAAGAAAAGAACAGCCCGAGCAGCGAAAGCGGCGAATCCGCCACGATCGCCGTGACGATTGCGCTCGGGCACCACGTCGCTCACCTCGATGAGGCGCCCGTCAGCGTCGAACTGGTCAAGAGCGTGCGGCGTAACGTGCTGGCGGTCCCTGCCACAGCCCTGATCGCGACCGCCGGCGGCGGCTACGCCATCGAAGCGCTCGTGCAGGGCCGTCGCGTGATGGTCCCCGTGGCACCAGGCATGTTCGCCGACGGCTATGTCCAGGTGGAAGGCGCACGCGTGCGCAACGGCCTGACCGTGATCGAGTCTCAGTGAGCGCCATTCTCGAGCTGTCCGATGTGGTCAAGCGCTACGACGGCGGGGTGCAGGCGCTGCGGGGCGTCGAGTTGACGGTGCACGACGGCGAACTGTGCGCGATCATCGGGCCGTCGGGCTCAGGCAAGTCGACGCTGCTGCACATCATGGGCACACTCGAACGGGCAACCAGCGGGCTCGTGCGGATCGCCGGAGCCGACGTCGCCCACGCTTCCGAGCGCGATCTCGCGGCCCTCAGGGCGCGCCGCATCGGCTTCGTGTTCCAACAGTTCCACCTGCTAGAGGCCGACAGCGCGCTGGAGAATGTCGCTAACGGCCTACTTTACACCGGCACTCCCGCCCGCGAGCGCAGGCGAGCGGCGGCCGCAGCGCTCGACCGCGTGGGGCTCGGCCAGAGGATGCGCCAGCCTTCGGCGCTGCTATCGGGAGGCGAGCGTCAACGCGTGGCAATCGCACGTGCGCTCGTCAGCTCGCCGGCGATCGTCCTCGCGGACGAGCCGACGGGCAACCTCGACACGCGCAACGGGCAGGAGATCCTCGAATTGCTTCGGGCTCTAAACGGACGGGGCACGACCGTGCTCGTGATTACCCACGACCGGGAGATCGCCGCCACGCTGCCCAGACGGGTGGAGCTGCGTGACGGGTACCTGATCCACGACGAGGCGTCTTCACCGTGAGTCGGGGTGCGCTTGATCTCGCGCCGAGCCGCCTGCTGGGAGCCGACGTGTTGCGGGTCGCGAGCGTCGGTCTGCGCACGCGTCGGCTACGCGCCGTACTTTCGGCGCTGGGAGTTGCGATCGGGATCGCTGCAATGGTCGCCGTGCTCGGCATCTCAGACTCGAGCAAGGCAGGGCTGGTTGCCGAGCTGAATGAACTGGGGACCAACCTGCTCACGGTCACACCAGGGGAAACGTTCTCAGGTGAAGCGGCCGAGCTGCCAGAAGCTGCGGTTAGCGACGTGCGCAACCTGAGCAGCGTGCGCTCCGCGGCCGCGGTGACAGGCGTGTCCGGGGCGAGCGCGCGGCGCAGCGCCTTTATCGAAGCCGCCGAAACCAACGGGATCGGTGTGTATGCCAGCGAGCCACAGCTACTCGGCACGCTCGGGGGGAAGATGATGCTCGGGCGCTTCCTGAACGCTGGCGACGAACGCTATCCCTTGGTCGTGCTCGGGCTCATCGCTGCTGAGCGACTGGGGGTGGAGCGACTGTCCGCCGACGGGCAACCACTGCAGGTGCTGATCGACAACACCTGGTTCACCGTCGCCGGCGTGATCGGCTCGCTGCCGCTAGCACCGGAAGTCGAACGTGCTGCGCTGATCGGCTACCCCGTGGCCAAGCGCCTGTTCGGCACTACCCGGCACGCCAGCATGCTCTACGTGCGCGCCGATCCCGAACGGGTCCCCGAAGCCGACTCGCTACTCGGCGCAGCGGCCAATCCCCAGAACCCCGAACAGACAAAGGTAAGCCGACCCTCGACCGCGCTGCAGGCCCGTGCTGAGGCGCAGAGCACCCTGACCGCGGTGTTCCTTGCCCTCGGTGCTGTCGCGTTGCTCGTCGGCGGAGTTGGCATCGCCAACGTGATGGTTATCTCGGTGCTCGAGCGCCGCCCGGAGATCGGGCTACGTCGGGCCCTCGGTGCTCGTGCAGTGCACATCGGCGTGCAGTTCCTTGGCGAGTCCGTACTGCTGTCAGCGCTCGGCGGGACTGTCGGAATCGGACTCGGCGCGGGCGCCACCGCAGTCTATGCCGCCAGCCAGGGATGGATCGTCGTTGTGCCGTTGCTGTCCGTTGCGGGCGGCGTCGGGGTCGCGCTGTTGCTCGGTGCATTGGCAGGCCTATATCCGGCCATACGCGCGGCTCGGCTCGCGCCCGCAACGGCTCTGCGCAGCGTCTGAGATTTAGTGTTACGCTCGGTAACATGAGAGGGAGGGGCGGGATCGATGGACGTAGGGTGCGGGTTTTCCTACTCGTGGCCACCATCGGCTTGTGTCTGATCGGGGCAACCTTGGCGTGGGCATCCCAAACGCTGACGTTCAGCGCTCGACTCACTCCAGACAAGCTGGGCGCTCCGACGAACCTCTCAGCCGAAACGACGATCGCCTCTGCCGAAGGTACGCCATCGCCGGTGAGCACCGTCGTCGCGTACCTGCCAGCCGGCTTGAAGGTACACGTGCGGGGGATCGCCACATGCGAACAGGCGAAACTCGAAACCGAAGGAGCCGATGGCTGCCCCGCAAACTCACGCGTGGGCTTCGGCGGCGGCGAGGGTGTGGTTCAGCTCGGGCGGGAATTCGTCAAAGAGCGCTACACGCTCGACTTCTTCCTCGCGCCCAGCGAAGGTGGACACCTGGCGGTCCTGATCTACGTCGATGCCATCAGCCCGGCGCCGGTCGAGCTGGTCTTGGTCGGCAAGGAAATAGCCGCGCCCAAGCCGTACGGGTTCGCTATTAGCGTCCAAGTGCCCCCGGTCAGTACGGTCCCCGGTGCAGCCTACGCCTCGGTAGAAACCAACTACGTCTCGATTGGCGCCACCAACGTGGAGTATTACGAGACGGTCCACGGCAAGCGCAAGCTCGTCCACGTCAAGGGCCTAACCGCACCCAAGACATGCGCCGGTCACGGCTTTCCGTTCGCGTTGACGATGAGCTTCGCCGACGGCACCACGAGCACTGCCAGCTACACCGACCCCTGTCCGCGCGGCTGAGCGGCTGTCGATGCGCACAAGCCCATACATCAGCTCTCGGCACATCGCTCTCGCACTCGTGCTTTTGTGCGCAGCGGCGATGACCGCTGGCCTGTTCGCCGACTCGACTGGCTTGGCAGCGACCGGCTTGGCGACGGGCTCGACATCGTCAGCCGGCACCTCTGCGGCCATCTCGGCAGCGCTTTCCCCAGATCGACTCGGGGCAAGGAGCACCCTCAGGTTCGAGATTCGCTATGCCGGCCAGAAATCGGGAGAAGTGCCGACTCCGGTACGCCGCGCGCTCTTGTCGTTCCCAGCAGGGTTGACCCTCGCCATCCCTCACTTGAGCTCCTGTTCAGCACCGCGGCTACGAACCCATGGCGCACGCGGGTGTAGCCCACAATCCGACCTGGGTGTAGGGCATGCGCGCGTGGTGGCACCACTCGGCTCGCAGACCCTGTCGGAGACGATTTCGCTGTCGCTGTTTCTCGGCGAGCCGCGAAACCTGCAGCCGACTGTCGAGATCCTCGGCCAAGGGCTCACGCCTTTCAACGAGCGAGTGCTGCTGAGCGGCGCGACGCTCTCCGGTCAGCCCCCTTACGGGGAAGAGCTCGAGATGTCGATCCCGCCGATCCACACGCTGCCGCTCGAGCCGGATGCGTCGATGTCGAGTATCTCGCTCACCATCGGAGCATCCGCGCGAGCAAGAGCCGGCGACGCGAATGCCGTGATCGTCCCGTCACACTGCCCCAAAGGGGGCTTCCCGTTGGCTGGAGAGTTCACTTACGCCGACGGTTCTGTCGGCAACGCCACCGCCACAATCCCATGCCCCACTCGATGAAGCCCAGAACAGCAGAGAAAGGAAGCTCCACGATGCGCAACCAAAGCTCCCGCCTGACCCGACGAACAAGCCACCTGACGGGTGCGGCACTATCCGTTTGTGCATTGACTGCACTCGTGTACCTCTATGGCAGTGCGTCCGCGACAGCCGGCCAGCGCCCCATTCACGCGTTTGCATCGAAGACGATCTCACTCAATGAGACAGGTCATCTGCACCTGACGAGCAAACACAATTTTACGCTCAACGAGCAGGGCTCGGCGTCAGGTACCGCCAGCGGCACCATCTACGTGCACCTGACGGCGGTCTCCAATACCCGTGTGACCGTCGAAGTCAACATCTACCCCAAAGGTGGTTCGATCACCGGCTCTGGGTCGGCCAGCTACCGCAAAACAAGCGGTGCGGCGGACTTCTCTGGTGCGATGACGATCGATCGCGGTACGGGCACGTACGCCCACATCCACGGATCGGGCCTGAGCTTCAGCGGCACGGTCGCGGAATCGAACAAAGACGCCATCACGGTGCACGTGAGCGGCCGCGTGTCGGATTAGCGCAATGCTTTCCCTGGCTGACGTCGTCAAGCACTATCCGACCATCGGTGGCGAGCCCGTACGCGCCGTGGACGGCGTGTCGCTGCAGGTCGAGCCAGGCGAAGTGGTTGCCCTGTATGGGCCGAGCGGCTCCGGCAAGACGACGCTACTGATGATGATTGCAATGCTGTTGGAACCCACGTCCGGCAGCATCCGGATCGGCCAGCGCGACATAGCCTCGCTGTCAGAGCGTGAGGCGTCGCACTTCAGGCTCTCCGAACTGGGCTTCATCCGTCAGAGCTTCGATCTCCTACCTGGCGTCAGCACGATCGACAACGCGATCCTGAAGCTGCTGAAGACGATGCGCTGGAGCGAGGCGCAGCGCGAGGTCACGCCGCTACTAAGAAGCCTAGGTCTCGGCGAGCGCCTGCAGCACCGCTCGGAGACACTCTCGATGGGTGAGCGCCAGCGCGTGATGATCGCCAGGGCACTTTCGACCCGCCCACCATTGCTACTCGCGGATGAGCCCACCGGCAGCCTCGACACCCAGCGTGGGCGTGAAGTGCTCGAATTGCTGCAGGGGCTGTGCCGCGAGCGCGAGGTCGCGACGGTGCTCGTCAGCCACGACCCAATGGCTGCGATGTATGCCGACCGCGTGTTCACGCTGCGAGACGGCAAGCTCACCGATTACGCGCCCGGCCTCCAGTACGCACAGCCGAGCATCCCGCAAGCAGCCACGCTGTAAGGGACGAAGGGGCGCTCGTGAAGCCTTTGAACGTCCTCATCCTGTACCGCGTGCGACTGCGCGCGCGGCTCCTGCAAGAGCTCTTTGCGCTGATCGGCATCGCAGCGGGTGTGGCGCTGCTGTTCGCGTCACAGGTGGCGAGCTCGAGCTTGCAAAGCTCAGTCACCCAGCTGTCCCACGGGATTGCCGGCAACGCAACGCTGCAGCTACTCGCACGTGAACCGCAGGGCTTCCCCCAGTCGATGCTTGCCGATGTGCGCCACATCCAGGGCGTGCATTTGGCCGCGCCGATCCTGGAAACCAGCGCGAACGCGATCGGCCCACGTGGCAGCCAGCCGGTCCAGCTGATCGGGGTCGACTCGAGCCTGTCAGAGCTCGGCGGCACGCTCACACGACACCTCAGCCTCAAGCCGTTCGCAGGGATCGGCGCAGTGGTACTGCCAGCGCCGCTCGCGGAGAAGCTCGGGCTAAGCAAGTTCGGCCAAGAAGTGAACTTCCAGCTCGCCGGGCGCACCGGCGAGGCACCGCTTTACGCACGGCTGCACGAAAGTCAGATCGGCCCGTTGATCGCAAGCCCACTGGCGATCGCGCCGCTGTTCACAGTGCAGGAAATGATGGGCGTCAGCGCTCGTGTGAGCCGTATCCTCGTGCAGGCCAGTCCAGGCGCGCAAGCGCACGTAAGGCACGCGCTGGAAACTCTCGCGGCAGGACGCCTGAACGTCGAGCCGATCGACTACGACGAACAGCTGTTTTCCAAGGCGGCAGCTGTGAGCAACCAGTCCACGCTGCTGTTCGCGGTGATCAGCGCGCTCGTGGGATTCCTGTTCGCCTTCAACGCGGCCCTGTTCACCGTTCCTCAGCGCCGACGGCTGATCGTCGATCTGCGTCGCGACGGATACGCGCCGCAGACGGTGATCGCTGTGCTGATGGTCGACGCCCTGATGCTGGGAGTGTGCGCGACCGTGCTCGGGCTGGCACTTGGGGACGAGCTCTCGATCCACTTCCTGCACTCCAATCCGGCGTTCTTGTCGCTGGCGTTCACGGTCGGCTCACCGCGGATCATCGACTGGCAGACAATCGCTATCTCGATCGGCGGCGGCATGCTCGCGGCAATCGTCGCCGTGCTCAGCCCGCTGCTCGGGATCCTGTCCCGTGACCCGCTGGCCGCTCAGCGCCCACTCCACGGCCCCGGCAGCGTGCGGGCAAGCCGCTGGCAGGGCCTCGCGGGTCTCATGTGCCTGGTGGCTGCCACAGCGATTCTGCACGCCGCGCCGGATGCGGCGATCCCGGGGATGGTGATGCTTCTGGGTGCGCTGCTGTTGATGCTGCCGATCGCGCTGCACGCCACCCTTTGGCTCGTGCGGCGGCTCGCGCGCAGGATCACTAGCATCGTCCCGCACGTGGCGAGCATGGAGCTGAGTGCCGTCCCAGGACGCGCGCTGGCGATCACCGCGACGGGGGCGATCGCCGTGTTTGGCAGCGTGGCAATCCAGGGCGCACACGGGGATCTGCTCGCAGGACTCGAAACGGCAGCGGCCGAATCGAATGCGTCCACCGATGTCTGGGTCCGTCCCGCCGGCTCCTACAACCTGCTGCAAACCACGGCGTTCACGCCCACCGACCAGGCCAAGCTCGAACACCTCCCGGGAGTTCGAGCCGTGCACCTGTATCGCAGTGGCTTTCTCGACTACGGCCAGCGCCGCCTGTTTGTGATCGCTCCATCGAGCCAGAGCGCTCCGCTGCTACCCGGCGGGCAGCTGCTAGAGGGCAACCTCCAGCAGGCGACCAAGCGTGTGCGCGGGGGAGGCTGGCTCGTGCTCTCAAAGGCGGTCGCCGCTGAACACCATCTCACCATCGGCGAGGCGTTCACGCCACCGAGCGCCAACCCGACGAGCTTTCGCGTGGCGGCGCTTTCCACCAACCTCGGCTGGGCGCCAGGGGCAATGATCATGAACGCCTCCGATTACGCGCGCGCCTGGGACAGCATCCAGGTGAGCGCCTACAGCATCCTGCTCGATCCGGGGACGACCCCCGCGCAAGCAGCTGGCGAGATCCGCCACGCTCTCGGCGCCGCGGCCCAATCGGGGCTGAGCGTGCAGAGCGCCGCGCAGCATGCCGCCCAGCAAAGCAAGCTCGGCCACCAGGCGCTGGCGAGCCTCACAGAAATCGCAACGCTGATCCTGATCGCGGCCGTGCTCGCGATGGCGGCGGCGATGGGCGCAATGATCTGGCAGCGACGCCCCCGCCTGGCCAAGCTCAAGCTCGAGGGGCTACCGCAGACCGAGCTGTGGCAAACGATGCTGCTAGAGAGCGTGCTGCTGCTCGGCGTGGGCTGCGCGATGGGCGCCGTCTTTGGGCTTTACGGCCAGCAGCTGGCCGATCGTGCGCTCGCAGACGTGGTCAATTTCCCTGTCGTGTACTCGCTGCCAGCGCTGACGGCATTGCGCAGCCTCGCGCTGGTGATCGCAGGCGCGGCGGCAATCCTCGCGATCCCCGGCTACTTCGCAGCGTCAGTCCCGGCGTCGCTCGCATTGCAGGACTGAGCGTGAGCGACCGTCGTCCATACAACAAGAGCGCGCGCGCGGAGAGCCAGCAGCGCACGCAGCAAGCGCTGCTCGATGCCGCCGATGAGGAGTTCTACGCGGGCCGCTGGCAGAAGACCTCGCTCGAGGCGCTGGCAGCACGCGCAGGCGTCACCAAGCAGACGCTGTTGCGCCACTTCGGCTCGAAGGAGGGGCTGTTGCTGAAGGCGCTGATCCGCAGCTACTCGCAGGTTCACGACGAGCGCTGGAGCGCGCCGCGCGATGACGTCGGCGCCGCTGTGGACAACCTGCTCGACCACTACGAGGCATGGGGCGCGCGCTCCCTGCGCATCGGCGCGTGGCTGCACGAAGGACCACCCCTGCTTGCCAAGCTCTCGCAAGCCGCCCGCCAAGTCCACTACGAGTGGGTCGAGTACGTATTCGGATCCTGGCTGGCGGATCTCGACGAGCAGGCGCGCGAGCGCCGGCGGGCGGCGCTGATCGCGCTCTGCGACGTGCAGACGTGGTGGCTGTTCGTAAACGACCTTGGCCTCAAACGTGCCGAGATCCGCGCCACCCTGATCGACATGATCGAAGGCGTGTTTCGCGAGCAGCGCGAGCACGACGCCGGCGAGCGGACTCCATGAAGGCAAACGGCTGGCGGGTGATCGTCGCCTACGGGCTTGTCTGCGCGGCAACCCAGGTTCTGTGGTTGACGTATGCGGCAATCACTACCGAGACAGCCAAGCGCTATGGCGTCTCCGTGAGCGCCGTGGGCTGGCTAGCGGAGATCTTTCCGCTGCTGTATGTGGCACTGGCGATACCCGCAGGGATCCTGCTCGACCGTTGGTTTCGCCCGGCGCTGGCCGCAGGTGGCGCGCTGGTCGCGCTCGGTGGCCTCGTGCGACTTGGCAGCGAGACGTTCGCGTGGGCAATGGCCGGGCAGGTAATGGTGGCTGTGGCCCAACCGGTGGTGCTGAGCGCGGTGAGCAAGCTGGCGGGCGAGTACCTGCCGTTCGACCAGCGTGCCAGCGGCATCGCGGTCGGCTCGGCAGGCAGCTTCGTGGGGATGCTTGTGGCGCTGCTGTTGGGACCAACCGTCGGCGCCCACGGAGCACTCGAGCGGCTGCTCGTGCTGGAGGCGGTGCTGGCGGTGATCCCAGCTGTGGTGCTCGCGCTGTTGCTGCGCGCGCCAGGACTCCAGAGCGGCGAGCACGCCGCGATCGAGGGCAGTGCGGCGCGCGCGCTGTGGGATCTACCGCCGATGCGGACGCTGTGCGGCCTCGTGTTCCTCGGCTTTGGCATCTTCGTCGCGCTGGCCACGTGGCTACAGACGCTGCTGCACCCATCCGGGGTCTCCGAAGCGGCGTCTGGCGGGCTGCTCGTGGGCATGGTGATCGCTGGCGTGATCGGCTGCGCGGTGCTACCACCGCTGGTCGCGCGCAGACACGGCGAACGTGGCTTCATGCGCACGGTGGTGCTCGTCGCTTGCGCCGGCTGTGCAGTACTGGGAGTGGCGCCGTGGCTCGGGGTACGCGCGCTTGCGTTGGTGGCAATGGGGGCGGTGCTGCTACCGGCGCTGCCCGTGATCCTCACCGCAGCCGAGCAGCTTGCGGGCGCCGCGGCAGGCACCGCCGGGGCGATCGTGTGGATGGCCGGCAACCTTGGCGGCCTGGTGGTCGCGCTGATCGTGCAGATCCTCGTTCACCATCCGCTCGCGGCGTTCCTGGCGATGGCCGGCGTGTCGCTGTTCGGGCTGCCGCTGGCCGCGCGGCTGACGCTGCCGGCGCAAAGTCGAAGCAGCGGCGAGCCGGCTACGGTAGGCGCCAGCTGAGCTCTGGCTAGGCGCTGCTCAGTCGGCGAACGCGGTGCGCACCTGCTTGGAGCCATCGCTGGCCAACTCCAGAAAGCCATAGGTGCCGTCATGCAGCAGCTCGTTCGCCGCGTTTGTGAGCGCTCCGAATGCAGCGAACGCAAAAGCCCCTCCGACCGAGACGCGCTTGACGCCCAGGGCAGCTAGCTCTGAGACGGAGGGCGCCCCCGGCCGAACGAGCACGTTGATCGGCAGCTCGAGCGCCGCCACCAGCTCGCGAAGCTCCGCTGGACTATGGAGGCCGGGCGCATACAGAACGTCGGCGCCAGCCTGCTGGTATGCCTGCAAGCGGGCGATCGTGTCGCTTAGATCGGGGTTACCGCGCAGGTAGTTCTCGGCACGAGCGGTGAGCACGAGATGGTCTGTCCCGGCGTGTGCCGCTTGCGCTGCTGCCGCCACACGCTCGGCGGCAGCGTCGGTGTCATAGAGGCACCCTTTGGAGGCACTCCAGTCCTCGACCGAGCAACCCGCGAGACCGACACCGAGCGCGAGACGCACCGTCTCGGCGACACCGTCGGGGTCCGCGGCAAAGCCGTCCTCGAAGTCAGCTGACACGGGCACATCGGTCGCCGCGACAAGCGCGGCCGCGTGCGCGAGTGCCTCCTCGCGGCTGAGCGAGTAGTCGAGTCTGCCAACGCTCGCCGAATAGCCACTGCTCGTGGTGGCGAGCGCCTGGAAGCCGAGCGACTCGAGCAGCCGCGCGGAGCCGACGTCCCAAGCGTTGGCCAACAGCAGTGGCTGCTCCTGTCGATGGAGCTCGAGAAAACGATCGGCCTTGCTGGAGTCCACCCGCGCGACGATATCGGCTCCGGGCGCCTGGACCGTCTGTAAGGTCGTGCGATGACCGGCGCCGGTAGCGCACCGCAAATGTCCGTGGACTGGCGGGCGTGGCACGAGGGCTACGAGGACCCCGACTCTGAATTGGGCCGGCGTCTGGCGCTTGTTCAGTCCCAGCTGCGCGCGGCGCTCGACCAGGCACCGCCCGGCCCGATCCGCGCGATCAGCGTATGCGCGGGACAGGGGCACGACATCATTGGCGTGCTGACCGACCATCCCCGGCGCGAGGACGTGAGCGCGAGGCTGGTTGAGCTTGACGAGCAGAACGTGCAGCTCGCGCGCGCGGCTGCCGGCGCGATCGGCCTAGACGCGATGGAAGTGATCGCCGGCGACGCTTCGCTGACGGATGCCTATGCGGGTGCGGTGCCGGCCAATGTGATCCTGATCTGCGGCGTGTTCGGCAACGTGGCGGCAGACGACATCGCCAACACGATCGCCCATCTGGGGCAGTTGTGCGCACCAGAGGCAGCTGTCATCTGGACCCGCCACCGCCGCGCGCCGGACCTCGTGCCACAGATTCGCGAGACCTTCGAGCACGCAGGCTTTGGTGAGATCGCGTTTGGGGACGCACCACCGTTTGGCGTAGGCACCAACCGCCTGCTCGGAGCGCCGCAGCCACTGCAACGCGGAGTAAAGATGTTCAACTTCGTTGGCTACGAGGCTCTGTGGCCGCATCTGAGCGAGGGCCAGCGCGCTGCTCTGGGACCGCTGTTCCGCGCTAACAGCTCGCTGGTGGAACTGGTGGAAGCGATGCGGGCGATGCCGTACGGCCTACCGAGCGAGCGGACCGTTGAAAGCATGCTGCTGGAGGCACGCGGCACGAGCGCCGCAAAGCATCTGTTCCTGGGGCAAGTGCTCGCGCAGCGCTTCCCCATGACCGAACCGGTGCTCGTGCACCGGGTGTATCGGCTCGATCATCAGCGCGCGTTCGAGCTATACGGCCCAGAGATCGCCGCCACGGTGCCCGACGAGGGGCTGATCGACGTGCATCGCTATCTCTCAATCGCCCTCGAAGGAAAGCGGGTGAGCCTGGACGTGACTGTCCCGGGCGAGCCGTGGGACGAACGATCGGCGCTCGGGCCCGTGTGCGCGCCAGGGCGAGATTTCCTCGCGGGGGCAGATCCGGATGCGGGGATCGAGGCGCTCGAAGGGGAGCACTGCGATGCCACGGCGCGCGTGGCGTTCCTGGCTGCGCTTGCTGGGGCCGGGGCTCGGCCGAGCGTTTGATGGATTGCTTTACGATAAAGTAAAGGCATGCCACGTATTTCAAGCAAGCATCAAGTCACCTTGCCGGTGACGGCATTGGAGAGCACCGGGCTCAAGGGCGGCGATGAGGTAACGATCGAAGCCGAGGGCACGGATCGAATCGTCGTGCGGCGCGTCAGCAGGGATGCCGACGCTGCTCTGGGGGTGTTCGATGGCTTGTATGAGCCCGGCTACCTGGAGAGGCTGCGCTCCGGGGAGCGAGCGTGAACGGCTGCGTACTCGACACCGACGTTGTAATCGCAGCTTTGGACCGCCGAGACCCTCACCATCCTGAGGCGTCCAAAGCGGTGAAGGCACTAGCGAGAGACGGCACAACACTGCTGCTTTCGCTGATCAACTATGCCGAGACACTCGTCAGACCAGCCGAGAACGAGGACACATTGCAGACCGCGGTGGATGCGCTCAGCGCGTTGGGAGTCAAACTGGTGGCTCCTACTCCCGCAATCGCTCGCGATGCAGCCCGACACCGCGCTTTGAACATCAGCCTCGCGGATGGGTTTGCTCTAGCAACAGCACAAGCACAACATGCCGGCGTTGCCACATTCGATCGCCGAGTTCGCCGGGCATTGCCAAAAGTAGGCCTTCAACTCACGTCACGTCTGCGCTGAGCCGTCGCCCGCTGGCGCCTCATCCTGCACTCCGGCGCGCAGGCCGACGAATGCCGTAACCGCCGCCGCAGCCATGATCGCTGCCATCACATACAGGACCGAACGGGTGGCGTAGGCGAAGTCCAGCCGCACGAAGTGCGGGATCGACGCGGTGCTGCCGTTGCCGCCTTGGGACTGCGCCAGCTTGGCCGCCTCCGCGTGCGCCCGCGCGCTCGGAACGTGGAGCGCCAGCAGCGATGAGGTCACACGCGAGCGCGTCTGCGAGACGACAACCGTGCCGAGGATCGCAAGACCGAGACTCGCCGCGTAGTTGCGCACCGTCTGGGTGATGCCCGTCGCCTCGCCATAGGAGAGGCGCGAGGCACGGTTGACCGCGTCGGTGCTCGCAGGGCCGAGCATGAAGCCCATGCCGGCACCCGCGAGGATGATGTCGATCTCCTGCGAGCCCAAGTCGAGGCCCGTGACCTTGCCGCCCCACAGCCAGAAGCCCACAGCGCCGAGTACACAACCGATCACCACCGGGCGCTTGGCGCCCACGCGGTCTAGCATGCGCCCACCGATCTGCGCCGCAATGACAAAGCCGATAAAGAAATACAGCAGCACGAGCCCCGCTTGCGAGGGCGTCTTGCCGAGCGACACCTGGGCGTACTCGCTGGCAAAGAAGAACACGGGGATGAACACCAGCATCGTGATGCCCAGCACCATGTTCTCCACCAGGAACGGCCGGATGCGGAAGATGCTCACCTCGATCAACGGCGAGTCGGTGCCCATCTCAACGAAGTAGAACACCACCAGCAACACCGCCCCCACGGCGATGCTGCCTGCGGTGGCGGGGTTACCCCAGCCCCACACAGCCGACTGCTGGAAGCCAAACACGCTCAGCGCCACGCCCGCAGCGATCAGCCCGAGGCCCCTGTAGTCCATCCGCGCCGGGCGGTGCACCGTTTGTGGCTTGGCCAGGAAGATCAGGATCAGCGCCACTAGCGCCACGGGGATGTTCACCCAGAAGATCGCCCGCCACGTCCACTGCGTCAGGTAGCCGCCAAGGATCGGGCCGATCGCGGTGAGCCCACCAGCGATGCCGAAGAAGATCGCAAGCGCCCGGCCGCGTTCGCGCAGCTCAAACGTCTGCACCACGATCGCCAGCGCCGCCGGGAACATGATCGCCCCGCCCGCACCCTGGAGGACGCGGAACGCCACGATCCACGCCTCCGCGAGGCTTCCCTTTGGCGTCAGCCCGCACATCGCCGACGCCGCTGCGAACAGGGTCACACCGAGCGTCACCATCTTGCGGTGACCAACCGTGTCCGCAACACGGCCACCGAACGCAAACAGTGCTGCCAGCGACAGCAGATAGGCGTTGATCGCCCATTGCACATCCGTGCTCGTCAGGTTGAGTTCTCTGCGGATCTGCGGCGCCGCGATCGACACGATCGTCTGATCGATGAACGTCATCGCGACCGCGAAGATCATCGCGGCGAGAATCAGGTTCCGCGGTTGCCTGCTTGTGACATTGCCGCCGGCTGCCATAGTTCCCGCCGAACGGTACCGGTTAGGCTCACCGCGCACCCTGCTCAACACCTGCCCGCTCATAAAGAGGAGAATCGATGCCCAGCTTTTCGGTAGTGAACCTGTTGAAGGTGGAGGATTCAGTCGGTGATCGCGCACCTGGGATCGAGGGGCGCTTCGGGCGCAAGCACCTGGATTCACGCGACCTCGGCGTTAGCCTCTTTCGTTACACGTCCAACCTGCGCAGCCCCTTCGCCCACAGCCACCGTGAGCAGGAGGAGGCATATGTGGTTGTCTCAGGGTCCGGCCGCGTCCTGCTCGACGGCGAGCTCCATGAGCTCAGCCAGTGGGACGTCCTGCGCGTCGCTCCCGAGGTGGTACGTGCCTTCGAGGCGGGCCCGGATGGACTCGAGCTGATCGCGATCGGAGGCCCCAAGCCAGAGGATGGCGACGGCGTGATGGGCGAGGCCAACTGGCCTGACGCGGCGTAGGTACCCGGCGGCATCGCCGGCCGTCAAGCGACGCGCAGCTCAGCCCAGACGATTTTGCCAATGCCGTCGCCATCGGCAAGCTCAACCCCCCATTGATCCGCGAGCGCCTGGACCACGGCGAGACCGTGCGGTGCACGCACGAGTAGGCCGCGGTCGCCATTGGTGCCGGCAGGAACCGGGGCTGCATCGCGCACAGCGATCCGTAGTAGCGAGTCTCGGGACTGAATGCTCACGGTGAACGGCGAGCCAGCGTGGATCACCGCGTTGCTAGCGAGCTCGCTCACGACCAGCACCGCGTCGTCCACCAGCGCCTCGTGATGGCCCCAACGCCGCAACTCACAGGCGATCAGGCGCCGGGCGCGTCCGGGAGACTGGCGCTCGGCGGGAAAGCCCAACGTCAGCTCCGTCAGCTGCGTGATTTCGTGAGTGCCTGCTGCCGCCATTTACGTAGCTCCTGCACGGGTGTACCCCGATCGACGCAGGATTACGCATCGGCAGGTATGGAGACATCAAAGCGTCCCACCGTGACACCGGGCGCAGATGAGCGCCGCGCGCCGGTGAATAGCCCTGCGATCACCTCGTACAGCGGGCCTTCGCCTGAGTGCTCGGAGGTCCTGGCTTCGCTGTAGCTGCCGGACGATCCAACGAAGAAAACACGCCCGTGGTATGTGGTGCGACAGCTACTTGGTGTCGAGACAGCGATCTGTACGCGCTGCCCGGCTGCGAGCGTTTGCTGTGTCGGCTGGGAGAGGATCAGAGCCGGTGTGGAACAGCCGGCGCGCGCCTGCGGCTGCAACTCCACGTCATAACCGCTTGAGATATTCGGCGCTGGCGCTGGCGCGGTGAAGTCGATCATCAGCCCCGGTCCGGGTTTTTCCGAGGGGTGAAGGGAGGAATGGAACGTGCGACCACCAGGCCCAGTCACTGACAGCGGCGGGCTGTATGGCAGCGAGGCGCGATAGTTCACGTGCAGCGTGGCGCGCATCTTCGCGGCACTGGGCACCGCGGTGGAGATGACGAGACCCTTGGGAGTACACGTCTGGCGCTGCGTCTGTGCGGGGATCCGGCAGCTCGATCCATCTTTGTAGATGACGCTCAGCACCGCTAGGGCGGGGCGACGCACGAGCAGGTGGTGCACGTAGGCATACAGCCCGGAGCTGGTGTTGCTGTTGGGCGGTGCGGGCAGGACGATCAGATACACGCCGTCCGGGCCGTACGGCTTGACGGTGAATTGCCTACCGGACACGCTCACGCGGACGCTCGCCGCGTCTGGGCCGAGCATGCCGACGGCGACCTCGCGCAGGTCGGCCTGGGGGCAGCGCACGCCCCAGTCTTCTTGGCCGGGGAGGTCGCAGTGCACGCGCTCGTATGGCCACAGGTTTTCGCCCGCTAGCGGTAGGCCGTCGGCAGTCACGATCGCGGGCGCGCCAGGCTGAAATGCGAGGCCGTTGGCTGCGAGCGTCGCGCACGAATCCTCGCTGACGGCATCAGCCGGCGCGAATGGGTGAAAGCGACGGTCGCCCTTGAACGCGTAGCCGATGCCGAGACCGCCGAGCTGGCCGTCCACCACCCGTCCCGCCTGGATACACGCCAGTCCGCGCGTGGTGCGGATCACGCGCATGCCCCACGCTGGGCCGCCGGCAGGGTCGGCGACCCGCAGCCCTAGCACGGCGAGACTCGGGGCAAGCGGGCGGCCGAGCCCGGCGGTCGACATCGGTGGGAGCTCGTATGCGGGCGGCAGCGGCTTACCGGGCGCGAACAGCAGCGCGCCGCCGCCTGCGCCCATCAGCGCGACGGCTGCGATCGCAAGCGACAGCACGATGCGGCGCCTTGAGCGCCACGAGCCACTCGCGGTTGGCGTGGGCCTAGACGCGGGCGTGGGCGCAAGCCGTCGTTCGGCCGCGGCGCAGAGGTCGTGCTCGAGTTGCGGGAGGATGCTCATCGCTCACCTGCCAATCTGGCTCGTAGGGTTCGCAGCCCGCGGCTGACGCGCTGTCGTACGACTGCCTCTGAGCAGCACAGCTCACGGGCGAGGTCCGCGTAGTCGCGCTCCTGCACGACGTGCGCGTGAATTGCGTGTTGCTGATCTGCGGGCAAGCCGGCGAGCGCGAGCGTCGCGTACTGCTCGCTTGCGGCGAGCCGCGCGATCGTGTCGGTGGCGTGGTCGTCAAGCAACAGCGGCGGCAAGCCGAGGCGCCGCCGCGCATCCGCCTCGACGCGGCCGCGGCGGTAGCTCGAACCGAGCACATTGCGGGCGATACCGAACAGCCAGTGCTCAGCGCGGCCCCGCTCGGGGTCGTAGCCGTCGATCGACTCGAGCGCGCAGGCGAACGTCTCGGCGGCGAGGTCCGCAGCGAGCTCAGCGCGGCCGGTGGCACGCATGAAGAAGCCCAGCACTGGGCGCTCGAACTCTCGGTAGAACGCGGCAAACGCCTGGGCGTCGGCCGCGGCGGCAATGAGTAGCGCCTGCTGGTCGTGCTCGCGGGAAGCCATCACCATGTAATTGGCTTGAGGCGTTGCTTTTGTGACGGTGTGCGCGTTTCGCGTGACGGCGTGCGTGACGACTTGCGCGCTTTGCGAAGAGCGTGCGGCTAGATCCGCAGCTGCGCCTGCGCGCCCTCCAGCTCGAGCAAGATGCGCTTGCGCTCGAGCCCGCCGCCGTAACCGGTGAGCGTGCCGTTGGCGCCGATCACACGGTGGCAGGGAACGACGACGGAGATCGGGTTGCGCCCGTTGGCGAGGCCGACCGCGCGGGCGGCGGAGGGCTGGCCGAGCGTGCGCGCGAGCTGGCCGTAGCTACACGTCTCGCCGTAGGGGATCTCGGCGAGCGCGCTCCACACGCGCAGCTCGAACGGCGTGCCTGCCATGGCGAGTTCGAGCTCGAAGGCGTGGCGCTGGCCGGCGAAGTACTTACGCAGCTGCGCTTTCACGTCGGCAAAGCAGCTCGTCGATCGCTGCCAGCGCGAATCGATCTGCTTGGGCTTGCGGCCGTCCTGCATGTAGAGACCATGCAGCGCCTGTTCGTCGCCGACGAGCAGCAGCGACCCGATGGGAGAGTCCTCGAGCGCGTACTGCAGTGGCGTGGTCGAGTCGGTCGCGTTGACGATGGTGATGGTGTTGGTCGCGTTGCTGGCGATGGCCGTGTTGGTGGCGGCGGCTGGCATGAGATCGCTCTCCTTGTGGGTCATGCTGCGACGGGGGTCGCGGCGCTGGGCGGCTTCGACGTTCGGGCGGCTTGCTGTGGCGAGGTTCGGATGGTCGGCTGGGGCGCGTGCAGCGACGCCCACAGGTGCTGTACGGCGTACGCGCGGTACGGCCGCCAGCGCTGTGCGACGGCCTGCGCGGCGGCTGGCCGGCCGTCGTGTCCGAGCGCTTCGAGCGCACGACGGACGCCGAGGTCGGTGGGCAGGTAGGCGTCGGGGTCGCGCAGCGCGCGCATGGCGATGTACTCGCTGGTCCACGGCCCGATGCCAGGCAGCGCGAGCAGCTGACTGCGCGCGTCGTCGCGGGCAACGCCGACGTCCAACACCAGTTGGCCGTCGGCGAGCGCCTTGGCGAGGCCGCTGAGCGCGCGGGCACGTGCGCGTGGCATGCCCAGGCGCTGTGGGTCGGCGCCGGCACGCGGCATGCCCAGGCGCTGTGGGTCCACGGCGGCGAGTGCGTGCGCGGTGGGAAAGCGGTGTGTGATCGTGCCGAGCGGCCGCGTGAGCGGCTGGCCGTAGGCGACGACGAGCCGGCCGGCGAGCGTGCATGCGCCGGCGACGGAGACTTGCTGTCCGAGCACGGCACGCACGGCGAGCTCGTGCGCGTCGACGTGTCCGGGCACGCGTCTGCCTGGGGCCTCGCGTACGGACGCGCCGAGCAGTGCGTCGCTGCCGAGCGTCTCTGCAACCGCGTGGGGATCGGAGTCGAGGTCGAGCAGGCCACGCGAGCGCTGCATGGCGGCGCCGAGGTCACGGACGTCGTCGAGCCAGTAGCGCGCATGGATGTGGCCATCGGCGGGGCGCAGCTCGAGCGTGCCGCCGCCGTGGGGCAGGCTGATGGCGCGCCTGTATGCACCGTCGCGGACTTCCTCGACGCCGGGCACGCAGCGCATGGCGAGAAAGGCGATCAGCCCCTCGGCATCGAGCGGGGCGCGGTAGGGCAGTCGCAGCGACAGCGCGCCGCTGTCCTCCGCTTGCCCGTGTCGACGCGCGCCGACGCGCAGCGCGGTGGGCGTGGCGGCGAAGATCTCCTGGATGGTCGCGTTGAACTGGCGGACGCTTTGAAAGCCGGCTGCGAACGCGACGCCGGTGATCGGCATGGCGGTCGTCTCGAGCAGGATTCTGGCGGTCTGCGCGCGCTGGGCGCGGGCGAGGGCTAGGGGACCGGCACCGACGGCGTCGAGGAGCCGTCGGTGGATGTGGCGCTCGGTGTAGCCCAAGCGCGCGGCGAGACCGCGCACGCCCTCGCGGTCGACGACGCCGTCGGCGATCAGCCGCATCGCGCGCCCGACGAGGTCAGCGCGAACGTCCCATGCGGGAGAGCCGGGCGTGGCGTCTGGACGGCAGCGCTTGCAGGCACGAAAGCCTGCGGCCTGGGCGGCGGCGGCGGAGGCGTAGAAGCGCACGTTCTCGCGTTTGGGGGTACGCGCGGGGCAGCTGGGGCGGCAGTAGATGCCGGTGCTGGTGACACCGCAGAAGACCCAGCCGTCGAAGCGCGGGTCGGCGGCCTCAATCGCTTGCCAGAATCGGTCGGAGTCGAAGATCACGCGGTCACACTCGCACACCGGACGGTCCACGTCTAGCGGATATCGGACCTGGCTGGCAACGGGGGATGGCCAAGTCCGATTTCCGCGGGAGAGAGCTAGCAGTCAGAATACGGGGGCATGAGCCAGTCCCCCCCTTTGCTGCAGCCGTTTTACATAGCTGAGCAAGACGAGACGTTCTTCGCGACGCTGCACGACGCGCACGGACCGGCACGCGGCGTGGCGGTGATCATGTGCCCGCCGTTCGGGTGGGAGGACATGTGCTCGTACAGGGGCCGACTGGAGTGGGCGTCGTCGCTGGCGGCGGAAGGCATCCCGGTACTGCGGATCGACTTCCCGGGCAGCGGCGATAGCCCGGGTGGGCCACGCGACCGAGAGCGCGTGCGCGCGTGGACGGACGCGGTGGGCGCGTCGGCGCGCTGGCTGTCGAGCGCGTACCCGTCGCATCGGATCCTGGCGATCGGAATTGGCATTGGCGGCGCGATCGCGTATCGGGCTGCGGCGCTGGGCGCGCCTGTGGATGACCTGGTGCTGTGGGGGGTGTGCAGCCGCGGACGCAGGCACGTGCGCGAGCTGCGGGCGTTCTCCTACATGGAGCATCCACGCGGCGGCGAGCAGGAGGCACCGCCGCCTTCGACGGTGGAGAGCTCAGACGACGGCTCGCTGGTGGTGGCGGGCTATGTGCTGAGCGGCGACACGCAGCGGGAACTGGACGAACTCGACCTGGCGGAGTTGGAGACGAAGAACCTGAAGTCGGCCTGCGTGTTGATGCTCGAGCGCGATGGGTTCGCGGTAGACGCGCGGCTGCGCACGGCGATCGAGGCCAGCGGGGCGCAGGTGACGGTCAGCTCGGGGGATGGCTATGGGGCGATGATGATGGCGGAGTTGCCGCACGCTGTGAGCGCGTATGGAGTGTTTGAGAAGGTGGCTGCGTGGATTGTTGATGGGGGCGCAGCGGCCGCGGGGAACGCGGCAAGCCCGCCGTCAGGTGTGCGCGTGGCGGACAGCTGTGTAGAGATCGTGATGGGAGGCGGCGAGCGGGTGCGCGAGACGCCGATCGTGATCTCACATCCGCTGGGGGATCCGGTAGGGATCCTCACCGAGCCGCTGGGGCCGGCGGTGGATCTGTGCGCGGTGTGGTTGAACGCTGGGCCGCAGCGGCGCATCGGACCGAATCGGATGTGGGTGGAGACGGCGCGGCGCTGGGCGGCTCTGGGGGTACCGACGGTGCGTATCGACCTGACGGCGATCGGGGACGCGGAGGGCGACTCGCGTGCGCTGCTTGACGTGCGCAGCTATTACACGGGCGCATACCTGGAACAGGTACGTACGGTGCTGGACGTGCTGCAGGCGCGGGGCCTCCCGCCACGCTTTCTGCTGGGAGGGCTGTGCGCGGGCGCGCACTGGGCGCTGAGCGTGGCGCAGGACGATCCCCGTGTCTCTGCTGCGGCGGTGCTGAACGCGGGATATCTCGTGTACGACGGAGGTTTGTCCAACGCGATTGGCCAGAGCCGCGGGCTCGCACCGAGGCTGTTTGCGCGCGAGACGTGGGCGCGTGTGCTGCGCGGCGAGGTCTCGCCGGCGTCGCATTTGCGGGCGCTGCGCTTGATCCTCACCGCGTTTCTGCGCAAGCTTGGAGGCCGCGCGTGGCGTCTGTTCAAACCGGGCGCCGCGGCGGACAGCAACGAGATCACGGAGGCATTCGATCGTCTGCTGGAGCAGGACAAGCGGGCGTTGATCTTGTTCGCTGGCGAAGAGCGCCACTACGGGGAGCTGCTCAAAGCGGGCCGGCTGGAGCGTCTGGAGCGGTGGCCGAACGTGTCGCTCGTGCACATCGACGTCCCGGGCGATATGCACACGCTGCGTCCGCTAGAGATGCAGGAGCAGGCGCGAGAGCTGATCGACGGGCTGTTGCAGGGGGAGCTCGAGCAACTACGCGGTCGCGCCGCTCACGCTGCCGACAGACGACTGCGCACCGCCTCAGGCCACGTCTGACGATCGAATCCATGGGCACGAAACAGGGCGAGTGTGATGCGCTCGAGGCCGAAGCCGAGACAGGCTGTGTGAGCGACGGCGCCGTCCTCGAACTCGATGCGGTAGGCGGCGGTGAAGTGATCCTGGTGGTAGTTGAACGAGGCGACGGCGGTGGGCTCGGGGCCGGCGATGGGAACGACGACCTCGAACTTGAGCTCCTGCTCGCGTTGGCTGGCGGCGAGCATGCGCCCGGCACGCCCGAAGAAGGGGTCGGTGGCGACGGCGAACTGCGCGTCGAGCCCGACGTCGCGCAGGAGCGTGATGGCGCGCTCGCGCCACAGGTTGCGCCAGGCGAGGACGGTGTCGGGCTCGCCGATGCGCACGATCTCGCGCTGGTGGAACATCTGCATGCGCGCGGGGTCGCCTGAGGGCTCGTGACGGAACACGTAGCCGGCGCCGGCATCGACGGTGACGCCGCCGGGGGCGAGTG
>Ga0210383_10000850_pt1 | contig 28238 bp, 18 predicted proteins | sample IncBWC14OmetaG_FD_160072 | JGI IMG/M metagenome (GOLD analysis project Ga0210383, IMG submission 160072) | Forest soil microbial communities from Barre Woods Harvard Forest LTER site, Petersham, Massachusetts, United States - Inc-BW-C-14-O ... | reverse complement strand
GTCGCCGGCGCGGTCAGAGCGGTCATTTGCTCTTCGATTTCCTGGCGCTTCTCTTCCTCGCTCTTGATGTCAATGTCCCAGCCGATGAGCTTGCTGGCCAGGCGGACGTTCTGCCCCTTCTTGCCGATGGCCAGGGAAAGCTGGGAATCCTCGACGATCACTTCGAGCTTTTTATTTTCCGGGTCGGTGATTTGCACGCGCGTCACTTTCGCAGGGCTCAGCGCCTTCTGCGCGAACGCCACCGTCTCTTCGTTGTAGGGAATAATGTCGATTTTTTCGCCGCGCAACTCGCGGATAATCGATTGCACGCGCATGCCCTTCATGCCCACGCACGCGCCCACGGGATCCACGTCCTTGTCGCGGCTCGCCACTGCTACTTTCGTGCGTTCGCCGGCTTCGCGGGCTGCAAAGCGGATCTGCACCGTGCCGTCGTAAATTTCCGGCACTTCCATTTCGAACAGACGCTGCACCAAGCTGGCATCCGCGCGCGAAACGATCACTTGCGGCCCCTTTGCCGCGCGGTCCACCATCTTGATCACCACGCGCAGACGCTCGCCGATATTGTAGGTTTCCAGCTTCGATTGCTCGCGCTTCGGCAGCCGCGCTTCCGTGCGTCCCATGTCCACGATCAGGTCCGGGCCTTCGGCGCGCTTGACGATCACGGTCACCAACTCGCCGACGCGCGTATGGTATTCGTTGAAAATCGTGTCGCGCTCGGCCTCGCGCACTTTCTGCAGAATTACCTGCTTCGCCGTTTGCGCCGCGATGCGCCCCAGGACGTCCGTGGGCTTCGCCGTTACAATCTCCGTGCCCACTTCCGCCGCCGGATTCTTTTTCTTCGCTTCCGCCAGGGTGACTTCTTTCTTCGGGTCGGTCACTTCCTCAACGACGGTGTACACCGAATACACGTCCACCTGCCCGGTTTCCTGGTTGAACTTCGCGCGGAGGTCTTCTTCCGTCTTGTAATATTTCCGCGCCGCCACCACCATCGCGTCTTCAATCGCAGACACCACGACTTCCGGCTCGATATGCTTCTCGCGGCTCAGCATTTCAATCTGTTGGTAGAGCAAATTCGCCATGTATCGTCCCTGAAATCTCCGGTCCCTGATCCCGTAAGCCGCCTTCGCGTTTCGCGGCTATCTTTTCTCTGTGACCTCTGTGTCCTCAGCGCACTTTCTGTTAATTCTTTTTTCTGGCGCTTTCAGACAACTGAAAACTCTTCTCAAAACTCCACAACCAAATTCGCCTTGCGGATTGCCTCCAGCGGCACCTCAACCGTCCGCGCTTGCTTGCCCTGCAACTCCATGCGGACTTTCCCGTCCGCAAAACCGGCTAGCCGGCCCTCAAAATACTTTGCGTCACCGACCGGCTCGGCCGTCGAAATTTTCGCCAGCCGCCCTTTAAAGCGCTCGAAATCCGCCGGCTTTTTCAGCGCCCGGTCCATCCCCGGAGAACTTACTTCCAGGACGTATCCCGGCCCCGGAATCAGTTCTTCAACATCCAGGATCACGCTCAATTGCTGGCTGACGCGCTCGCAATCCGCGTGGCTGATCTTCGCGTACGGGTCACTTACGGTCTCTTCCCCGCCAATTTCCCCCGCCGCATCGCTCAACCGCGCCGCCGGCTTTGGCACCCGGTCGATATACACCCGCAGGAACCGCTGCTTGCCGATTTTCCATTCGACGTCAACGATTTCCAGGCCTTCCGAACGCGCTACCCGCTCGGCGGCATCCCGGATTTTCTCCAAATCCAAGCAGAGACTCCCCGACCTTCGCCGGTCCGCACTGCACTCCGTCCGGCGCCAACAAAAAAGTGGGCTTGCGCCCACTTATCCGTCCGACCCGCTTCAGAGCGAAAATAGAGTATATTCCCGCTGCACGGCAAAAGCAAGATACGGGCCTTCTGAGCCTCGCTACGGGCTCACGAGTTCTTCCATACCAGAAAAGAAGCGGCCAGGCTCGCAAAGCCTGGCCGCCCTGTATTCCCTTCCGATGGAACAACTTACTTCGGCGTGCAATCCTGCGCCGGTGGTGGGACTGGCGTGATTGGCGTGCCGGACGACGGTGCGCGGTCGAAGTCGAACATGTCTTCTAGCGTGTGCGCGTGCTGGTCACGCTTGGTCAAATGGAGCCTGGTGGCAATCATGTCATCGTTGTCATTGTCGCTGTCTTCGTCCACGCTCGCCGCAAAGCTCAAGAAGCGCTTTTCGATGAACGCCAAAATCGAGGTGTGGTCGCCAATCGTGTGAGAAACGTAATGGAGCTTGGAGAATGGCGACACCGCCAGGAAGGGCACGCGCACGCCGAGTTGATCGAACGACGCGCAGTCATCCGGATACGGCCCGGCCGGATTGGTGGTGAATTCCGGGCAGAGCTTGCCGGCATCAATTACTGTCGTGTCCGTCGTGCTTAGAAGGTTCTGGCTGCACTCCGCTCCGCCGCCCGGTTGCAGGCTCAGCGGCACGTTGGAAAGATCGGCGCACTGTCCGGGGAAGATGCCGTCCGGAGTCCTTGCGTGTCCTTGCGGAGCTGCGGGCGACGCCACGTGGTCGTAGTAACCACCGTGTTCGTCGTAGGTGATGAATATGACGGAGTCATTCCAGAAGGGACCATTGCGCACCGCGCTGAGTACCTGTGAAACGTAGGCCTGCCCGCGCTGGATGTCTGTCGGCGGATGCTCGTCATTTTCCGACGCGATTGCGAAGAGACCGAAATTTGGATCCACGAAGGACACGCTCGGCAACGGACCCACGCCGGGCACGCCACTGGCCTGCGCGAGGAACAATTTCAACGGGAGGAAATGCGGATCGATGGCCGTCGCGCTGAATGGACGGAATGCTCCGCCCTGCGGTGCGTCCTGGAAATAGTCGGCCCAGGTGACATTATTCTTGTGGAAGAGGTCGAAAATTGTTCCGGTAATGGGCTTGTATCCGCCAACTGGGGGAAACGTGTCGCTGGCGGTCAGATGCCCGAAAGAAGTGGCGGCTGCCAGGTGCGAGCGGTTCGGAAACGTGGGACCGAGCACCGAGGCAAAATACCGGTCGTTCACTGCGAAGTTCGCCGCCAGGCCGTAATAGAACGGAATATCGTCCTGCGTGTAAAAGCCCATGGTTTGATCTTCGGTCGGGCTTTCCACTCCGTTGTCCAGCTGCTCGGTGGCGTCGTTCACGCGCACAAATCCGTTATCGTCGGGATCGCGCAGGGTATTATTCGGGTGGAAAAAATTCACTTCTTCGTGGGTTTCGAACCAGGAATGATTCAGGTCCGGAGCCGCGCAGCGCTTCGGATCGTGAAACGAGAATACTACGCTCCCGTCCTCTTCGCGGTTGGAATTGAAGCACGTGAGCGTGCCGTCTTGGTTCACCTTGCAAGCCAGCCCATCCACGCAATCGTGGTCGTCTTTGCGGCACCCGCCGATTCCGTTGCGGTAGGGACTTCCCGGCGCATAAGCCAAGGCGCCAAAATAATTATCGAAGGAATGGTTCTCCTGCATGATGACGATGATGTGCTTGACCTTGCTTAGATCGCCGTCAGCCCTCACGGGCTTCGCCGCCAGCAGTCCGAGCAATAACGGCAGCACCAGCGCTGCCCGCAGAATTCCTCGCAGTCCCCACAATGTAATTCGTTCTAAAATCTGAAAATTACGCATCGGTCGCACCTTTCCCGTTCTCGTCTCGGGCCAGGGCGTTCCTGCCGCCCTCTGCCCTCAGGGATAAGACCGCCCGCCGTGCGAATTTGCGATGAACAGTTGGAGAACATTCTGTAACTCGGTAATTGCTGGATGGACGTAGCGAAATCCTTGGCGAGCCGGAGATTGTGATGTCGTACTTCGGGTCTCTTTTCAGACCTGACGTTGGAATTAGAATATGCGCCGAGCGCAAAGTCGTTTTTGGTCCAGGAGAAAAACGGGCAGAAACTTTACAGCAGCTCGCATCTAGCCGTATAGTCGTTCGACGGCCACATTCCCGTACCGAATGAAACAGTCCTCCCTCTTTCGAATCGCGCTGCTTCCCTGCCTGGTGCTCCTCGGAGCATGCCTCGGTTTCGCGGAAGACATTTCGAAAATCCATCCCACGGGTTATGTCACCGATCTAGCCGGAGTCGTCGCCACAAACACAAAGGCGCAACTGGAAGCGCTATGCACGGAAGTGGAGCAAAAAACCGGCGCGCAAATGGCGATTGTGACGGTCAATTCGCTCGATGACCGAAGCGTCGAAGACTACGCGGTGGATGTGTACAAACAGCTCGGTGTCGGAAGCAAGAAGGACAATCGCGGCGTGTTGCTCCTGGTCGCGCCGCACGAGCGCAAGTATCGCATTGAAGTCGGCTACGGACTCGAGCCGGTGATCAACGATGCGCGAGCCGGCGACGCTGGCCGCGCCATGGTGCCGTTTCTTCGGCAAGGAGACTACAGCAAGGCCACGGAAGCTGCCGCCTGGCAATTGGCAAACTACATTGCGGGAGATGCTGGCGTCACTCTGAGCGGCCAGCCTCCCGTAACGCACTATCGGGACTCAGGCGGGCACGTGGGATTCCCCGTATTCTGGGTCATTCTGATTGTGATTATTTTCTTTCGCTTGATTGCCGGAATGTCTGGCCGCCCGGGCAGCGGAGCAGGCGGCAGCGGCTGCCTCTGGTTTCTCCTGGGCATGATGGCGGGCGGCGGGCCGGGGGGCCGGTCAGGAAGTAGCTGGGGCGGTGGTGGAGGTGGGGGTTTTGGTGGCGGCGGGGGATTTGGCGGGTTTGGCGGCGGGAGTAGTGGAGGCGGAGGCGCCTCCGGAAGTTGGTAGCACGCAAGGAAAGGAACGCAACAGAAATGCTTTCCACGGATGCAAAACTATCGGAATTGGTGAACCGGCTGAAGGAATTCGCGACGGCGAATCTCGAGTGCGTCATTTTGTTCGGTTCGGCGGCACGCGGCGATTTCCGCACGGGATTTTCGGATCTCAATGTCGCCTGCATTCTGCACTCCCTCAGCGTGGAAGAATTGGGCCGCCTGGCGCACGTAGTGAAGTGGTGGTGCGTGGACCAGAAGGAACCCGCGCCTCTTTTCTTCACCAGAGATGAGTTGCATCAGGCTGCCGACGTTTTTTCCATCGAGATTCTCGATATGAAGCACGGCCGGCGCGTGCTGTATGGAAAAGACGTCGTCGCGGAAATTGAAGTGCCCATGAATCTTCATCGCGTGCAGATCGAACACGACCTGCGTACGATGATCTTGAAGCTGCGGCAGCAGTATCTGCGCGCGCCGGGCAATGCCAAAGAGCTCACCCCGGTCCTGCGCAAATCGTTCTCCGGCGTGCTGACGCTTCTGCGCCACGCGGTGATGGCCTTCGGCGAGGAACCGCCGGCAACGCCGCATGAGATCATTGCGCGTGCCGTGGCGCTGACAGGATCCGATACGGCGGCCTTCAACGCCCTGCTGAAACTTCGTGAAACCGGAGAATTCCACGGCGAAATTGTTCCCGCCTATGGTGCGTATTTAAATGCATTGGAAAAAGTTTCGAGCGCGCTGGACAAACATCTCCCCAAGCGGGAATGGCAGCGCGTAAAGAATGCCCATTCGTGATCCTGAATCATTCGAGGTGCATATGAAAGCAGTTCTAGTGGTTTTGATCGTTCTGGTGATCATCGCTCTGATGCTTGGCGGCTCGTTTGTGGGCCGCAGGAATCAGATGGCTATCAAGCGGGAAGCCGTGAACGCCGCATGGGCGCAGGTGGATGTCGTTCTGCAGCGCCGCGCGGATCTGATCCCCAATCTGGTGGAGACGGTAAAGGGTATTGCAGTGCAAGAACAGATTGTGTTCGGCGATATCGCCAAGGCGCGTTCCGCCCTCCTGGGCGCGCATTCTCCGGCAGAAAAAATCGCCGCGAACGGCCAATTGGATTCCGCGCTGGGACGCCTGCTGGTGGTCGTCGAGAATTATCCGCAGTTAAAATCCAACGAGAATTTCCTGCGCCTGCAGGATGAGCTGGCGGGGACGGAAAACCGCATCGCGGTCGAGCGGCGGCGCTACAACGAAGTCGTGCAAGATTACAACACGTATATCTCGCTGTTCCCGAATAGCCTGGTCGCCAGTTTTGGCGGCTTCACCCGCAACGATGCCTACTTCAAGACCGACGAAGGCGCGCGCCAGGCTCCCAAGGTGAATTTCGACTACGGCAAACCGGCCGCGCCGAGCACAGCGCCAGCGCCGGCGAAACCCTGATCGGCGTCAGTTTGTTGCGCGGCGGGCGTTAGTCGAACAGGTCCGGCTGCTCGCGCGTGATGCGATCCCACAGCGGCTGAAACTGGAACCAACCGGCCAGCGGCGATCCCACTTGCGAATAGGTGAGCTTCGCGGTTTCGTGCGCAATTTTGTGCGGCTGCCCGGCCGCCTCTGCCAGCAATTGCGCCTGGCATGACCGGTCCATGGTGATGAACCACCACGTCGCTTCGTCCACCGTGCGCCCAACGGTGAGCAGGCCATGATTCCGCAGGATGGCCGCTTTTTTACCGCCCAGGGCCATCGCGATGCGGTCGCCTTCGGAGGTTTCCTCGACGACGCCGGAGTAATCCTCAAAAACGGCGTGATCGTCGTAAAACGCGCAGGCATCCTGCGTGATCGGGTCGAGCAATCTTCCCAGCGACGACCAGGCCTTGCCATTCAGTGAGTGCGCATGCGCTGCTGCGATCACGTCCGGCCGGGCTTTGTGGATGCGCGAGTGAATGGCAAACGCGGCCAGGTTCACTTCGCGATTCCCTTCCACAACTTGCCCGGCGTCATTCACGAGCACCAGGTCGGAGACACGGATCTGGCTGAAGTGCATACCGAACGGATTCACCCAAAAATGATCTAGCCGCTCGGGATCGCGTGCGGTGATGTGCCCGGCGACGCCTTCATCGAAGCCACATTTGGAAAAGAGACGGAAGCTGGCGGCGAGGCGTTCCTTGCGATGACGCCGCTCCTCGGCAGGAGTGGCAAAGACGGGCGGACGAGGAACGCGATCGAGGATGCTTTTCTGCGGAGCGGCTTTTTCTTGCTGAACTTTTGCTTCAGGCATAGAGCCTCCGTGCGGATAGGGGGCGACCTCAGGAATTGTGCCTTAGTGCAGAGGAATTGCAAAGTGCGAGCGCGGTCCCGGCCCGAGGAACGAGAGTACCGCGGCGTCGCAGGGGAAGTTGAATCCACCTTTCTCGAAAATTGAGTCCGCACAAAAGAAAAGCGCCCCGAACAAGTCGGGACGCTTTACAAGAATCAAAAACCGACAGAAGAAATTTTGAATCTTACGGTTTCGTCGGCGTGGCGGCCGGAGGGTTCGCCGCCGGCTTTTGTGCCGCCGGCTTGGATGGAGCCGCGCCCGTCTTGACCGGGTAGTTCTGGTCGTAGAGGCGGATGATGTCCTGCGTCACGTCAATCTGGTTCGACGCATAGAGAATCGGAGTGTTCTGCGACGAGGAGTCCAGCACCAACGCGATACCGTTCTCGCGCGCGTAGCGGTCCAGCACATCAACCATTTTCCGCCCGATGCGGTCCACCACGTCGCCTTGCGCGGCGTTGACGTCATCCTGATATTCGGTCTGCTTGCGCTCGAGCTGTTGCGCTTGCCGCTGCCCCTGCGTGGTCAGGCGGGCAATTTCTTCCTGACTGCACTTGCCCTCGCAGGTCGCGAGCCGCTGCCGCAGATCATTGATCTGTTTGTTGAGGGCTTCGAGTTCCGTCTGGCGCGAGGCGAACTGCGATTGCAATTCCGCGGACGCCACCTTGCCCTCCGCCGTAGCCACGATGGCCTGGCGAATATTGATCACGCCTACTTTTCCGGAGTTCGTGGTCGAGGCCGCCGTGCTTGGTGCCTGCGCCCAGGTCGCCGTGCTCAGAACGCACGACGCAGCCAAGGCCGCCGTAAGAGTCAACATTTTGCGCGACCGCAGTGCGGTCAACAGTCTGGAATTCACTTTTTTCTCCTTGTGGTGGTTCGCCCCGGTGAAACCGGGACAAACCGGCGCCAAGTCAGCTTGGCTCTGTCGAAACTGCTTCCGCTCCCCGGCGGGTTCTGCGGGCGTTCAACAAACTCGAAAGTATAACCGACGCGCTTTCTATCCCGCAATCCCAAAGCGCGATTTCACCTGCGTGCATTTTTCACTCACGGCATCCTAATGCACGTTCGCTACTTCGATCCGAAACTGCTCTTGCTGCTCGGCCTAGCGGCCGTTCGGGCAGCCTTCCCGGCGCGCTCTCCGTCTAGTTCGGCATCTGGAACAAGAAGATACGATTGTTCGCTTGATCCACGATCACCGCCAGGTTCGTGAACTGGTCAATGGCCACGCCAAACTGTGGAGAACCCGGAAGACCCAACGTTTGCCGCGTCCGGAACGGATTCGAGATGGTATCCACGATCGAGATCGTGTTGCTCACCGAATTGGAAGTGAGAATCGCGCCAGTCTGCAGATTCAACGCCAGTGACGTGGGATTGATGCCCACGCTGGTGATGGGAGCAGTCCCGTTGTCCGGATTAAAAGAGGCAATCACGTTGCCGCCGCTGGAATTGGCATAAAACAGCGCCGGCACTACCGTTGGATCGTAAACCACGTCGGTCGGCGCCGCAGTAATGCTGCCGACGGTGCCCGTGGTGCTCTTGATCGGCGTAGCCGCGCCAATGTCCACCGAATCCAGCGCGCCTTGCGGTGCGGCACCGCTCTGAAGTTCCAAGGCGGTCACCACGGCCAGGCCCATGTTGTTGGTGCCGCGGTCCGGATCAATGGCAACCGCAATCGGCGACTGGTCGACGGCAATCGAAATCCCCGTGAGGCTCGTAGGCGGTGTTGTGCCGAAGAGCGGGGAGAGATCAATCTCCGTGACGGTGTTGGACCCGGTATTGGTAACGATGGCAGCGGCCGTGGAATCGTTGATGGCCACGCCGGTCGGATTCGTCCCAATTCCCTGGCTGCTGGTAATGTCGGGGACCGCTTCAGCGCCGGTCAGCAAATTCACGACCGAGACGCTGCTGCTGCCATTGTTGGCAACTACGGCCATTCCCAAATGCTGGCTGATGGCGACTCCCATTGGCGTGGTACCAACAGCAATGGTGTTTTTCACCGCGCCAAACGTCGCGCTTCCCGGATTGATGTCGATGACCGTGATGCTATTGCATCCGCTCAAACTCACCACCGCGACCGGCGAAAAGGGCCCGTTCGCCAATTGATCGGCAATTGCCACCGAGCTCGGTTGTGGATTCGTGACGCCAGGGCAAATCTGCGACACGTCTATGGCCTGAAGCACCATCAAGTCGGTGGCATTGGATTGCACGCCACTGCTGATGACATCCACGGCATAGCGGTGCGGAAACGCCAGGAAAGACGCTGGAATTGTCACCGTCATTTGCCGACTGCTCACGACTTGTACGTCTCCCGCCGGAATGGAAGTCCCATCGAGACGCACCTGCGCGCCGGCGGCGAATCCCGAACCGTAGATTTGCACACCCGCGAGATCGCAGGACGAAGCAGGCGCTGGAGGCGTTGGGATGCACGTGAGCGCCCCCTGCGGAAGGATCGCGTTCGGAATGCCTCCAATAATTCCTGGTCCAGGAGTTGCGCTGGGAACAACGAGCTCGGTAATCTGGGCGGTCTTGAGGGTATTTGCCGCGCTTGGCCCAAGATTGATGACGTCGATCGTGCCGCTCCCGGACATGACCACGAACGCCTGGTTCGTCGCCGGATCAACCGTGAGCCCGCCAAAGAGATTCAGGGAACCACTGCTTCCCCCACTAAACTGCACAGTAATGGTGGCCGCGCCCGAACCGGTCAGAGTGATCTGACTTGGAATGATCGGGTTGATCTGACAAGCGGCGGCACTCTGGCAGGCAAACGCATAGCGCTTTAGCGAGACTGGATCGGACACCGACACTTGGTTCTGTTGCGGATTGTAAGAAACCAGCGCGTTCGAGTACGGCTGCCAGGCCACGTCTGCCGTGCCCAGAAGTTCCGCGGAATTCAAGCAAGGAGTAGGAGCCACGACGTAAAAAGTGCAATCCGCGTTGAAGAAAATCGAGTTGACGGACTGATCCAGAGAATTCAGCAAGTTGATCTGCGGCCCGTTCTGACCGGTCGCATTGGCATCGGCAATCGCGGCCATCCTTGTGATGGGATTGACGGCAATGCCTTGCGACGTTTGAGAGATTCCAAACACCAAGTTCGGGCTGCTGAAGAACACCGTGCCGCCGGTGCCCGTGTCATTGGTTGTGGAGGTTATGGAATACGTAAACTGCGTCGAACTCAGAACGGCGTTTACGGGAAAAGCCCCGTTGAATTCATTGCTAACTGAATTCGTGGCCGCGGATTTGACACCGCTAATCAGCACGGTACCGGGGGCCCCGGGATTCAAGTTGTGCGCGCTGCTGGTTGTCACCGTCACGATTCCTGACACCAGCGACACCGCGGTGATTCCCACCGAGGCCGATGGTTTCGTCACATCGATTCCAAGTACGGCTCCCGACCCTCCAGGAGTAACAAACGCCAAATGCCCATGCGGCGCCATGGCGATCTGCGGATACGTGCCAGTGTTCAATGAGACCTGCGCAAACAGGCACTGACCAACTTTCGTGGATGCTGGATTGACGGTGTGGTCCAGCGCACAGCCGTACGGGTTGGTCCCTGAGTTTGGATTTGCATTCACAATCAAGCCGATATTCGCGAGGTTGGTGGTCGAAGGATTGGAATAGGCCACCAGCGCAAGGTTTGTATCGGGGTCCAAGCCAATGGCATACGGCGTGGTCGTAGTGTTCAGCGCAGTGATCGCGTTCGCCAGTGAAATGTTGAATGGCGTCCCGGGCGCCTGCAGTGGCGCGCCAGGAATCGGCAGAACCGATACACTCTGATCTCCATAGTTCACCACGGCCACTGTATGATTCGCGCGATTCACCGAAACGCCCGTGGGCGCGTTAATGGTTACCCCGGGCGTCGTTGCACTCGTGATCGGTGCACCCAGCGGCGTCAACGTTCCGGTGCCGATGGTAAAAAACTGGATGGCGTTCGAACCCGTCTCGGCTACCACCACCACACCGAGCGTCGGATCAATATCGATCGCGCTGGGATTTGTTCCGGCAGTTACGGAGCCTACCACCGCTGGCGGATTGGCCGAATAACCGGGGAACACCGCGAGATTGGTCACCGAGGGGTTGTCCGGCACCGGAAGCGGCGGTGTGGTTCGTGACAGGGAAAGCTGGTAAAGCCCTGGGTTCCCCGAATTGAGGCCCGCGCTGGGAAAAGCAGCATTGAACTGGCGTGGACCGGATATCGCCGTCGAGTCGGCCGGCACCGAATTGCCCGCGAATAATAGATTCGCAAGCTGGCCGTTTAGCCCAAAGTAACCGCCATCTACCGACAGCTTGATTTCATTGTTCAGGGTCCCTTGTACAACATCGTCCGGGACCGAAGCTACCGTGGTAGGCCGCACCGGCAACACGGTGAACGCGTATGAGCCCGTCGCCGAAGTCGTCACCGGCTGCGCGGGATCGCTGACGGAGACTGTGTAGGTATCTGCGATCGAAAGGTTCCCGGCATTCAGCCGGATGCGCGCCCCTGTGGACGCAGGATTCGTTACCGTCGTGTTGGGAATCGGAAACAATACTTTGACTTGACTGGATAACGATGTGAGCGTGGTCGGCGCACCGCCCTTTGTGCCCGTCAGCGTGATGATGGATGCAGACGAAATATTCGGAGCAGCAAGGTAGATATCCCACAGGGTACCGCCCTGGGGAGCGATCGTCGGCGAAATCCCACTGAACGTAATCGGGCCGCCGGCAATGATGGTGATCGTGCCAAGAGCAAAGCGCGTGGTGTCTGCAACCGAAGTAGCCACCACGGTAACGTTCGCGGGCGTGCTGGTAACCGTCGTGCTTGTGGGGACGACCGCCGGCGCCGTGTAAAGTCCATTCGCATCGATCGAGCCGCAGCCGGTGGCATTGCCCGACACGGTGCAAGTGGGCAACTGCGGATAGGTAGTAGTCGTGGTGCCAGTAGTTGTCGGTACGGACTGCGTCACCAGCCAGGTTACGCCCTTGCTTTGGAGGTCGTTCGTCAACTGCACTGCAAACTGCTGTTGCTCTTTAACCGGCACAGTGGCGGTTTGTGGACCGATACCTACGGCGATGCCCGAATCGAGGGTGATCACACATGTCCCTGTCTTGCTGGTATTTTGCACCGAGGTAGCGGTGATCGTGACCTGGAGATTGGGAAACGTGGTCGGATCAGGAACTTTGTTGGGCGCCGTGAATGTCACGGTGGTAGCGGTGGAGTTCGCGGGTATGTTCCCGGTGTCCGAAGTGCAAGCCGCCGCCGCGGAGGTCTTGCTCGTTGTTCCCGTGATCGTGGTGGTCGTGTAGGTGCATTTCCAAGTGACATTCAAGTTCGTCGCGCCGCTCACCGTCGCTGTCAGCGTAAGCGATTGACTGACGATGACCGTAGCCGTCGTCTGGCTTAGCGACACGCTAACCACGTTCGCGCTGCCGCTGCTGCAGCCGTTCAGCCAAAGGAGGCCCGCGGCGGCGAGGCAGAAGCCGGCAAGTTTGATTTTCCTCCGCAAATTCTTTCCCACGATTTCCCCCACGCTAGCGCGCTCCGCGGATTGCCCGCGAGCGCTTACGTTATAATTTTTCACAAATTCCTTTGTGCCGGTATCCGGCGGCTGTTTCCCACGCATCGCGCCCATCAGAAGGTCCGGCTGACCGTGAACCGAAAAGTGGTATTCGGCTCGAAATAGTTCAATCGCCCCGGATTGTTCTGCACGAATGTAAGTTGAGGAGCAATTTCCAGATTGTATACGCTGGATTCGAGCGGTTTCACGGGGTTCAAAAGGCAACCGGGCCCACCGCCAAACTGCGAACACAGACTCTGAATCTCCGTCAGCTCGATGTACGGCTGCTTGGCGATGATTTGCTCATGCAACCGGTGCACGTTGTACGCATAGTAGATCCGGAAGGGCGCCTGAATGATCGGAAGTTGCACAACGAACTCAATTCCCGTGGAAGCGCGCACTCGGAAGTTGGTTCCCGGCGCGATGGCCAGCTGTTGCGTCAGTCCCGCATCTTTTACCGCATTGGGAAATTGCCCGCCGTCCGCGGGATTAATCAGGCTCTGAAACCCCGAGGAATTGAGCTGCAGCGCGCTCCGGCGGAGAACTCCATCCGTACCCACGTCCGCAAACAATCCCGCCGTGACGGGACCGACGATGGGAATCCGGTATTCGAAATTGCCATAGCTCTGCAAGTCGCCGCCCGGCAAAGTCGCCACATAGGACAACACCGGCACGGTAAACGACCTTAGAGCTCCGCCTGCCATAGGATCGGGATACGAAACCTGTTGGGCGGTGGCCTCCGGAATGAACGTGACCGGCGAGATGGACCGGATATCGAAGCCGCGCAGATCGTTCTCTCCCCCCATATACAACCGGCTGAAGGGCGGAACTTCATGGCCCGCGTAACCGGTGGTTTCCGCGATGTTAAAGTGAACACCCACAACGTTGCGGCGCTTGCGGACCGGGTGGAAGTACTTCACGTCAAAAACATTGGTAATGGTATCCACGTTTCCGCCCAGCCCGGATAGGGCCGCCGAATAGAAGAAGCTCTTGCCGCGCGTCTCGTTGACCGGATTGTCGATCGTGCTGTAGCTGATGGACGGCGTAATGGTGCTGGAAACGATGCCGTCCAGCGCGCTGGGGCCCGTGAGGCTTCGAAATTGCAACGATTCGAATAGCAGGCTGGACGCCGCGTTAAAAGCCGTAATGTTGGTTCGGGTCAACCCATAGGTCAGACTCACGCGCGCAAAAGACAATTTGCGGATTGGCCGGCTGGCAAAAATCGTAAAGCCGTCGCTGTTCTGCGTATAGTTCTGCACGAACTGCGGATTGATGCTCACCGATTGCTGCAAGAGGATCGCTTCCTGCTGTGCCTGGTCGAACTTGTAACGGCTCGAGAAAATCGTGAAGCCTGACGAAATGGGTCTGTCGAACAGATAGGGCTCGGTGAATCCGAAGCTCAACGTGCGCGACAAATCGCCAAACTGCGCCGATAGCGTCAGCCTCTCGCCTAATCCCAGGAAGTTGTTGGTCTGGTAGGTGAGCCCGATGAAGCTGCCCGCCAGTCCGCTCACGCCGCCCTGCAAACCGATGGACTGTTTTCCTTTTTCCTTCAGCTTCAGCGTAATGTCGACCGTGCCGTCCTTGGGGTTTTTCTTCAGCTCGGCGGCCTTGTCCGCTTCAATTTTGTCAAAATAATCGAGCTGGTTGAGGCGCAGGATGCTCAGCTCCCACAATCGTTTATTAAAGAGCTGGCCTTCATCGATGAGCAGTTCGCGCCGGATAACCTTGTCGCGCGTGGTGGTGTTCCCGCTGAAATCAATGCGCCTCACGTAGTATTGCTTCTGCTCGTCGAACTTCAGCGTCATGTTGATGACTTTTTTTTCGTCGTCTACATCCGTATCCGGCTCCGGCGTGAAGTCAATGAAACCGAATTCGCCGTAGGCCTTCCCGTAATTCTCCAGGGCCTTGCGCACTTTTTCCGTCGAAAAAATGTCGCCCTGCTTTAGCGGGAAATAATTCTTCAGGGCATCGACCTTCAACGTCAGCGCCTTGTCCGGATCGGCGCTCACGATTTTCAACGTCCCCATCCGGTAGCGGTCGCCCTCTTCAATGGGAATGGTGATGTTGACGGCCTTGCCGTGGCTGCGTCCCGTGAGCGGGATTCCCAGCTTATACCCTTCCGTATCCACGTTTTCGAGGACGGGATCGCCCACCGACACCTTGAAATATCCGTTGTCCCGATACAGCCCGCGAACGCCGACTTCCAGGTCCTCGTTCAATTTCTCACGGTCGTAGGTCTTTGTCAGTACGCTGATCTCCATGAAATATAAGGGAATGGCATACGGCCGGTCGTGGCGCATGGCGCGGATCAGCTTCCGGTCGCTGAACGCGTGGTTCCCGGTGAACTTGATCCGGCCGACTTTTACCTTCGGCCCTTCGTCAATTTTGAAAACGAGAATCACCGCATTGCTCGATGCAATGCGTTCGTATTGCGGGGTCACTTTCGCGAACTGCCGGCCATGCTCGCCGAGTAGTTCCTTCAAGACCACTTCAGCTTTCTTGATCTTCGTCGGATCAAACTGGCTCTCTACCGACAACCCGACCTTGCGTTCCTTAAAGCGATCGAGAATGTCCGATTCGGAAACAGAATGAATGCCGTCGTAGCGGATGCGCCGAATTTGCGGGCGCTCTTTGACCTCGAAGATGATGATCTTGCCGTTCGGACGCTTCGGTGAATCCTCGACGCGCAGCTTCACGTCCTCGAAGAATTGCGTATTCCATAGCGCCTGAAAATCGCGCCGCAGGGTTTCCTCATTGTACGTATCGCCGTCGCGGCTGAAGATGCGGGCCCTCAGAGTGTCGCTGCGCACCCGGCGATTGCCGGTAAAGTCGATGCGGTCAATCACGTACTGTTGCTGAGCAGCTTGCTGGTCGGCAGCAGAATGATCCTCGAGGACTTCCTTACCGCTGACCAAATCGACGGAAGCGGAGAAGAGATAGGCCCGCGATTTTGAATTTGAATCGGAAGTCGATTGCGGATCTTGCGGCCGGGCTCCGGGCGAAGCAGCCGCCAATAGCAAAACGACCGCGAAAACTCGCGTCATCCGGGCCGCTAAAAATGCAAACGGCGAACAGACTCTGCTTTGAGCGGCCGTTGAGGTCATCAAGGCCGCGCCCCCCAAACTCAAGATGTTTATCTCCCGCCGGACCCGGTGTGGGCCGGCCGTGCGTTAACCCCAACCCGGTTGGGATCTCCCATGCGTTGTGTCAGATTCGCTAGTGGACGACCGGGGTTGCCTCACCGACCGGGCGGAACGACAGGCCTTCCCCTGCGACATAAATCTGGAGTGTCGCCGGCCTTTGGATTCCACCCTGAATCAGCGCCTCGGAGAGCGGGTCTTCGACGTACTTCTGCAAAGCCCTGCGTAGCGGACGAGCCCCATAACTTCGGTCCGCGCACGTTTTCTCGAGTATCCACTGTCGTGCTTCCGGCGAGAGGACGACCTGGACCTGCCGGTGAATCAGCGTGTCGTTCAGCTGGCCCACGAGCAAATCAATGATGCGAAGCAGATCTTCATCGCCGAGCGGATTGAAGATAATCACCTCGTCCAACCGGTTCAAAAACTCCGGGTTGAACACCCGCTTTACTTCGTTCATCACCATCTCTTCCATGCTCTTCTGTCCGGCTTCATCGGTCCCGGATTGGAAGCCCATGGACGTGCGCTTCTGCAAATGCCGCGCGCCAAGATTCGACGTCATGATGATGATGGTGTTCCGGAAATCCACGGTATTGCCGAGCCCGTCCGTCAACTGCCCGTCTTCAAACACCTGCAACAATATATTGAAGACATCCGGATGCGCTTTCTCGATTTCATCCAGCAGGATCACCGAGTAAGGAGTCCGGCGCACGCGCTCGGTCAACTGCCCGCCTTCTTCGTAGCCCACGTACCCTGGAGGCGCCCCGATGAGTTTCGATACGGAGTGCTTTTCCATGAACTCCGACATGTCGAAACGCACCAGCGACTTCTCCGAACCAAACAGGAATTCCGCCAGCCGCCGCGCGACTTCCGTTTTGCCAACGCCTGTCGGCCCCAGGAAGAAGAAGCAGCCCACTGGACGCAGCGGCGATTTCAGCCCCGCGCGGCTTCGGCGAATGGCGCGTGCCAGCGCCGTAATGGCTTTGTCCTGGCTGATGACGCGCTTGTGCAATTCCGGCTCGATGCGCAACAGCTTCTGTTGCTCGTCTTCTTTGATGGAAGTGACACCGATGCCCGTCCAGCGCGAAACGACTTCTTCGATGTCTTCCCGCGTTACGATGCCCGTCGAGGCGTCGTCCAGCTTGTAGCGCTCGCGCAGCCCGCGCAGATTTTCCTTTTCCTTGCGCTCTTCTTCGGAATAGAAACGCGCCTTTTCGAATTCGTGATTGGCGATCGCCGTTTCCATGCGGTGCGTGATGAACTTCACGCGCTTCTGCACTTCGCCGACTTCTTCGGGAACCGTGGCTTGGCGCAGCTTCACGCGCGCCCCGGCTTCGTCAATCAGGTCAATGGCTTTGTCTGGAAGGAAACGGTCGGGAATGTAGCGATTCGAAAGATAGACGGAATAACGAAGCGCTTCATCGGTGTAGCTCACGGCGTGGAATTTCTCGTAGCGCTCGCGCACTCCGCTGATCACCTGAACGGCTTCTTCCTCATTTGGAGCCGGAACTTTCACAGCCTGGAAGCGCCGTTCCAGCGAACGATCCTTTTCCACCGACTTGCGGTATTCCCCAGGTGTCGTTGCCCCGATGCACTGGATCTCTCCGCGTGATAGCGCCGGCTTCAAAATATTTGCCGCGTCCAGCGAACCTTCCGCCGAGCCCGCGCCCACCAGCGTGTGCAATTCATCAATAAAGATGATGGAGTTCTGGCTCTCCATCAGCTCCTTCATGATGGTCTTCAGCCGCTCTTCGAACTGCCCGCGGTATTTCGTGCCGGCGACAATCAAGGAAAGGTCGAGGGAAAGAATTCGTTTGTCCGCGAGGAACGGCGGAACATCTCCATCCGCGATGCGCTGCGCAAGGCCCTCGACTATGGCCGTCTTGCCGACGCCCGGCTCGCCGATAAGAACGGGATTATTTTTGGTGCGGCGGCACAGAATTTGAATGACGCGCTCCACTTCGCCTTCGCGTCCCACCAGCGGATCGAGCGATCCCTCCGAAGCCGCCTGCGTTAGGTCGCGGCTGAATTCCGCGAGCAATGACGTTTCCTTAGGCCGCGCCGCCGCCGTCTTCTCACCCGACGTGCGCGCCAGCTCTTCCCGCAGCGTGGACAGCCGCAGCCCGCGCTCCATCAAAATTTCCGCGCCAAAGCACTTCTCTTCGCGGAGAATGCCGAGCAGCAAATGCTCGGTCCCCACGTGCTTGTGCCCGAGCCGCTCTGCTTCTTCCGCCGCCATATTGAGGATGCGCTTGCATTCCGCGCTCAGCGGCACTTCCACCGACGTGGAGATGCGCTCGCGGATGGTGATGCGCGCCTCGATCTCTTTGCGGATGGACTCGATCGAGCCCTGCTGCCGCAGGAAGCGGTTCGCCAGCGCCTTGTCCTCGCGCATCAAGCCGAGCAGCAAGTGCTCCGTCTCGATGTACGGGCTGCCATACTGGCTGGCTTCGTACCTCGCAAAAAATATGACGCGTCGCGCCTTTTCCGTATAACGTTCGAACACGTTAGCTCGCTTCTCCCCCTGGGGCCCCGCTCGCGGCGGCCGTAGCCTCGCGAGTCCGCAGAACGCCATGTTCCAATCCCAGAATACGGTCGCACCGCGCAGCGAGCGCCAAATTGTGCGTCGCGATCAGCGACGTCAATTTGTGCGTGCGGTGCAGCCGCTCCAGCAACTCGAACACGGCCCAAGCATTCTGCTCGTCCAAATCTCCGGTAGGTTCATCTGCCAGCAGCACGCTCGGCCCAGTGACGAGCGCCCGGGCAATCGCTACGCGCTGCTGTTCCCCTCCGGAGAGTTCCCCTGCGCGGTGATCGGCTCGATTTTCCAAGCCCACCTCCGCCAGCCACTTCCGCGCCATCCCCAGCGCAGAAGTAAAATCGTCGCCGCGCAACAGCAGCGGCATGGCTACGTTTTCCGCAGCCGTAAAATCGGGCAGCAACTGGTGGCGTTGCCACAAAAATCCCACGGCACGATTCCGGAATTCCGCCAGCGCCCGTTCGTTAATCGATTCAATGGCTTTCGTTGCGAAGTATACTGTACCGCTCGTCGGCGTGTCTAGCGCAGCCAGCAAATGTAAGAGAGTACTTTTGCCCGCCCCCGATGGCGCCACGATCGCCACCATCTCTCCCTGCCGCAAAACCAGATTGGCGTCCACCAAAACCGACAGAAGTTTCTCGCCGCTGCCGTACGTTTTCTTCAGCCCGCGCGTTTCCAGCACGACATTCGCGGTAGGCAAATCGCCTGCGGCAATGTGCTTCGCGTCTTGGGCTTGGGGCGTCATTCAGTTCTGCTGTCTCTCCTCGAAATTGTCTTGCCTGTTCCTCGTCCTCTACTCTACTTAGATGCCAGTCTGCCCCTCACTGTGTCTTTCCTCACCTCAACAGCCGTGGCTCAGGGGAAGCAAACTGTTTCCCATTTTTGCCCGTCCGCTCTCCTGCCGAAAAGAGGGCAATTCTTGGCGGACTTCCATCTCTCATAATCTTTCTATTTTCAATAACTTGCAGTGGTTCCTTGCCATACCGGGGATTCCGCTTCTCTTGCCGGCGCAATCCACTCACCCTTCCCCCGGAGTAGGAGCAAACGGCGCACCATTCCGTCCCTAGAATGATCGATTCTTCCCTCGGGCCTATTTCCTACTCATACCTCAGAATCTCCACCGGCAGCAGCCGCGAAGCTGCCCGCGCGGGCAATATCGTCGCGCCTACGGAGATCATCATCGCCACCACCGTGATCCACACTCCATCCATCACGCTCGGGTGAAACGGCACGTACGGCACCGCATATACCTGCGGATCAAGCGGAATCAAATGGTAACTCCCCGCCACCACCGCGAACGCATACCCCAGCACCAACCCCGCCAACGTTCCCGTCGCCCCGATCGCAATCCCCTGCCACAAAAAAATCGTTCGAATCTGTTCGCGTCGCGCGCCCATGGACACCAGCACCGCAATGTCCCGCGCCTTGTCCGTCACCGTCATCGAAAGCACCACCAAAATGTTGAGCCCAGCCACAAACGTAATCAGCCCAATGAAAATCGCCGTCACCAGTTTCTCCAACCGCAGTGCACGAAATAGCGCGCGGTTCTCTTCCATCCAGGTCGCCGCGGAAAATCCCGGTCCCGACGATCGCTGCACCTCGTCTGCAATCACCCCCGCGCGCTCCGGCTGCTTCAACCGGAATTCCAGCACGTTCACGACGTCACCCGCCCCCGAAAGTCCCTGCGCCGCCGCCAGCGTCATGAAGCACCAATTTTCGTCGTAATCGTAGAACCCTGAATCGAACACGCCCGCCACGCGAAATCTCCGCGTCCGCGGCATCAATCCAAACGGCGTCAGCCGCCCCTGCGGACTCGTCAGCGTCACATAGTCCCCCGGCGAAAGTTTCCATTCGTCCGCCAGTTGCTTCCCCACCAGCAGCGCATCAATGCCGTCGGCGTCCGCCGAAAAATCCAGCCGCCCCTCGACAATCCGCTGCAACGCTTCGTCGCTGGCCCGCTCGCGCTCCGGGTCAACCCCCTTCGTCACTACTCCGCGCGCCTGCCCCGCGAACGACATCAACACCGTCTGATACACCGCCGGCGTCACCGACTTCACTCCCGCCGTCGCCGCCAGCTTTTTCGCCAGCTCCTCATAGTTGCTGATCCCGCTCGACCCCGGCCGGGTCAGCGAAATATGCGCCGTCACTCCCAGCAGCCGTTCCTGCAGCGTCTCGCGAAATCCCGTGTTCATGGAAAGCGCGATCACCAGCGTGGCCACGCCGGCCGCCACGCCCACCACGGAGAACAGCGTCACCAGCCGCAGCACTGCCGGCCGGTAAGGCGATCGCAGGTACCGCCGCGCCACAAACCATTCGAATCTCATCGTAGTGGGAAGAATACGTTACGCGCCGTGCGCTTCGGTAGTGGAAGATGATTCCCCGCCCGCTTCGGGCCGCAGCAGTGGAAATAGAATCACGTCGCGGATCGAAGCCGAATCCGTCAGCAGCATCGTCAGCCGGTCGATCCCGATGCCTTCGCCCGCTGTCGGCGGCATGCCGTGGCAAAGCGCGCGAATGTAGTCCACGTCGAGCTGCTTCGGCACTTCCTCGCCGCCCTGCGCAATCTGCGCCAGGAAGCGCCGCTCCTGCTCGCCCGGATCGTTCAGTTCCGAAAATCCATTCGCCACTTCCATCCCCGCCACATAAATTTCGAATCGCTCCGTCAGCGAAGGATCCTCCGGCTTCTGCTTCGAGAGCGGCGAAATCTCGGTCGGAAAATCGTACAAAATCGTCGGCTGCACCAGCTTGTCTTCCGCCATCGTTTCAAACAGCAGCCCCGTCCACTCGCCATCCGCCAGCGTGCCCTTCGCCGCCGCGTACGGCGCGCCCGTTCGCTTCGCCCAAGCGTTATAGCGATTCGTCGCTTCCTGCGCGCCACCGGGCCGCGCCAGTTCAGCCAGCGCCGGCGCTTCCCCCGCATCCGCCGGCCAATACTTCACGATGGCTTCCCGCATCGTCAGCCGCTGCATGTTCGAAAAATCCAGCTCCGTCTCGCCGTACTTCACCGTCGTCGACCCGGTAATATTCTTCGCCACCAACGCAAACAGCTGCTCGTTCATATCCATCAAATCGCGATAATTGCTGTACGCCTCATAAAACTCCAGCATCGTGAATTCCGGATTGTGCTGCGTGGAAATCCCCTCATTGCGAAAATTCCGGTTGATCTCGTACACGCGGTCGAATCCTCCGACCGTCAGCCTCTTCAAATAAAGTTCCGGCGCAATCCTCAAGTACAAAGTAATGTCCAGCGTGTTGTGATGCGTGGTGAACGGCCGCGCCGTGGCCCCTCCCGCGATCGGGTGCATCATCGGCGTTTCCACTTCGATGTAGCCCCGCGCGTCAAAAAACCGCCGCAGCTCCTGAACGATCCGCGCGCGCGTCACAAACACCTCGCGCGCCTTTTCATTCGCGATCAAGTCCAAGTATCGCTGGCGGTACCGCAGCTCCACGTCCGTAAGTCCGTGCCATTTTTCCGGCAGCGGCAGCAGCGCTTTCGAAAGAAAGAACAGCTCCTCCACCCAGATCGAAAGCTCATTGGTCTTCGTCCGAAACAGGTGCCCGCGCACGCCAATCGAATCGCCCAGGTCCAGCAAATGAAAAAGTTGAAATGCCTTTTCGCCGACCACATCCTTTCGCACATAAATCTGAATCCGCTTCCCCGACCCTTGCAGGTGCGCAAACCCCGCCTTCCCCATCAACCGGTACGAAACGATGCGCCCCGCCACGCGCACTTCGCGCTTGTTCGCTTCCAACTCCGCGCCCGTTGTCTGCCCGTACTGCTCCACCAGCGCCGCGGCCGTCTCCGTCCAGCGAAACTCCCGCGGGTACGCCTCGTACCCCAGCGCCTGGATCTGCTCGAGTTTCTTCTGGCGCTGCTCAAACTGGTCGCGCGGCTCAAATTGCAACGGAAAATTCCTTTCAGAAGTGATGGCTTTCGAGTATAGCGGCGCGCGCATCGCTTGAGCAAGGAATCACACCCCTCGCAAACCACATAGCGGTGGCCTGCCGTTCGGATTAAGTCTTTAAGGAAGGATAACTACTTCGCGAATAAGATGCCGCCGCTCGCGATTACCGTGTGTTGGACTCCGGACTGTAGCGGCACATTGAGTTCCGGATTCCCCGAAACGAAGTCACGCACTTGTCCAAACAAGTTGATGGCCCAGGTCGACTTTCTCGCTCTCCAAAGACTGAAGTCCAGCCCCGCGCCGTAGTCAAGTGCCGCTCCATTCTTCACGTGCACGCTGTACTTTTGCCCGTTGGTCAGCACCTGGCTCTGCAGAAACAGATCGTATCCGCCGCCCACGACGACCCACGGACGCAATCGCGCGAATGGCAGGAACTCCAAGCGAAATCCCGGCGTGAAATACAGCGCTGAATAATTTCGCGGAACCGCGACCGCAACCGATTGCACCATACGCGGCGGCACAACAGTGAGTTCGGCCTCGATGCTGGGCTCGAAAAACCGCGAATGCCACAGCGCGTGGTCGTAGTGCAGACCAGCCGCGTACGCTCCCGAGATCTGTACTGTTTCTCCGGGCGAGCCCTGGACGGCGCGGCTTTGCGCAAGACTCCCGCCAAAGAAAATGCCGAATTCCTGCTCCTGCGCGCGAGCTGGCGCCACAAGCAGCACAAACGCCAGGCCAAGAAAGCAAGCGGCGCGCATCTGGCTAGTTCGAGCTTGCCGCTTGCGTCGGAGCGTCTTGCCGCGGCGTCATCGATACCACCACGTACTCCCGCTCTTTTCCATCCGATTCCGGAACGCGCAGGAAAAACTTGTCCTTCTGAATCCGGAATTGTGCCGTCTCTCCGATCGGCAACAGCGCGGGATGCTTGTCATCCTTGGGGCGAATGCGATACGTCAGTTTATCGGTTTGCAGGACGTACTCTTGGCACAAAACCTCTTGGGTCTTTTTGTTTTGCGAATCCGTGCCAAGTAGCTCGCCCGTGATGGACTTCGAGTCCTTCGCCTGCACCCCGCACGAAGCCGAATCCATGCGAAGTATGGTGCCCTTTTGGTAGTCGTGTTCCTTCGCCGCGCAAACGCTGGCAAGGACCAGACAAACAGCTAGCATGCGTGCCTTGATCATCCCCGTGACCCTCCTCAATTCATAAGAAAAAGGCAGACATCTTCCAACCTAGGCCACGAGAGCGCAGCTAGGAATAGAACTCAGGTACTTTGTGCTCTTTTTCTAACGCTTAAAGGTGAGGTAGATTTGGGCTCGACTCGCCAACCGCGGGAGGCTCACTCAGTTCCAAACCTTAAACCGCGGCCACACTTCCGCCAGCAGCTTCTTCAGCTCCGTGCCAAGAGACTGCCCATGTAAACTCGCCTAGCTCGCCAGCCGTTCCAATGCCGGCATCGCACGCTTTTCCTCCCGGATTCCCAGCACCACGCGCCCATTGACCTGCCCCTTCTTGAGCCGGCTGAACACGTCATTGATGGATTCCATCGGCACGGTCTCAATCGTCGCCTTCACTTTGCCGTCCGCGGCAAACGCAAGCGACTCCTCCAGATCCAACCGAGTTCCCACAATGGATCCCCGAATCGTGTAACCATTCAGAACCACGTCGAAAATCGAAACCGGAAACTCCCCCGGTGGCAGACCATTCAGCACGCAAGTCCCGCCGCGGCGAAGCATCCCGACCGCTTGCTTGAACGCGATCGGAGAAACCGCCGTCACCAGCGCTCCATGCGCTCCGCCGATCTGTTTTTGGATTTCCTTCACAGGGTCTTGTGTCTTTGCATCAATCGTGACTTCCGCTCCGAGCTTCCGCGCCAGCGCCATCTTTTCTGGCCCCAGATCCACCGCCGCGACGTGCAGTCCCATGGCCTTCGCATACTGGACGGCCACGTGGCCCAGGCCGCCTACTCCGGAGATCACCACCCATTCGCCCGGCCGCGCCTGCGTCATTTTCAATCCTTTATACGTGGTGACGCCCGCGCACAAGATTGGAGCCGCATCCACAAAGGAAAGGCTCTTGGGAATTCGTCCCAGGTAATCCGCTTGCCCCAGCGCGTACTGCGCGAAACTTCCGTTCACCGAGTAACCGGAGTTTTGCTGCTCCGGACAGAGCGTTTCCCAACCCGCAAGACAGTAATCGCAATGCCCGCACGCGCTGTGCAGCCACGCGATTCCCACGCGGTCGCCTTCCTTCAAGTGCGTAACGCCCGGCCCGAGCGCCGCGACGATTCCTGCTCCTTCGTGGCCTGGGATCAGTGGCATGATCGGCTTGACGGGCCAATCCCCGTCCACCGCGTGTAGATCCGTATGACATACGCCGGTGGCAAATACTTCTACCAGTGCCTGCCCTGGCCCAGGCGTTGGGATGGGAACTTCTCGCACCACCAACGGCTCCCCAAATTTTTCAACTACGGCTGCCTTCATGGTTTTTGTGTTTGGCACTTTAGCTCTCCTTTTCGCCCGAACTGTCACAACTCTAGCTCCGACGCAAAGAGCGTTCTGTACCATTGGACACACTTGGCTGTAACGCGGCTCACCGAGGAACGAAGTGAACCCACTCCAGGCAGGGTTTAGTTCCAAACCTTGAACCGCGGCCACACCTCCGCCAGCGGCCTCTTCAGCCCCGTACAAATCAATATCGTGTAATGCTCCTCCGCCATCCCATAATAAGGTTCCATCTTCGGCTCCTCGCGCACGTCTTGGCACCACTTCTGCACGTCCTCCAGATCGTAGTGCAAAAAAATCAAACTCTCCCCGGTGTACTCCCTCGGCCCCCAAAGATAATAATTCTGGTGCCCGCTGATGGACTTCGGCAGCCCCAGCCGCGGCCCAAAAAAATCAATCGCCCCCGCATCGCCGTACGTCCCCGCCAGGATCCCCGTCTTGCCCCGCTGCTCCGGCGGCAGCGCGTCATACACCTGCGCCACCGCCGCCACCATCTCCGGCCAGCCAAACTCATCCCCAAAATGCTGCGGCAGCAGCCCGTGATCCTGCACCTCCGTCCGCGTCATCTTGATCCCCAGCGCCTCCATATAAGGAACGATTTTCTCCACCGGCAAAATGGGAATCGCCAGCGGCAGAGCAATCGCCCCAATTGCGACTACGAGTACGGGGATAGCCACTCGCACCCAACGCAGCCCCTCGCGAGCCTCCGTCAGCTTCTCCCAAAAGACTCCGCCAGCCGCATACAACATCGGGTAGATCGGCGCCAGATAATAGTCCTTCCCCTTCAGCGCCATCATCACCGCCAGAAACGCCAGATACGTCATCCCCAAACTGCGATAGCGCTTCCCTTCGCCATGAAACAGCAAATAGCCGAGTCCCGCGAGCCAAACAAAAACGCTGGCCGGATTGAGCATTCGTATTTGCTGGCGAAAAAACGCCAACGGCGGCAATTCAATGTTCTTGTGCGTGGCCTTCACATTCCGCAAGGCCTCTAGCGTCGGAAAATGATGCTGGATCTGCCACACCAAGTTGGGAAGGAAAATCAGCAGCGCCACTGCCGCCGCAATCCAAAACCACTTCGTGAACAAAAGCCGCCGCTCGGAAGTAACGAGCAAGCCCGCAATGAGACTTACCAGGAAAAAAGCCGTAGAGTGCTTGTTCTCCAGGCCAATGCCGAGCATCACGCCGCACCAAACGAGGATTCTAGGTTGATCGCTGTTGATGGCTCGCAACAGAAAATAAACGCAGCCCATCCAAAACAGCGGTTCGAACGGATTCATCGAAAGCCGCGTCGCATTCCCCAGAATCACCGGCGCCGCGAACACCGAAAGGCAAGCCAGAAATACCGCGAACCGCTTCCCGCCCAACTCCCGTACCAGCAGCCCGGTCAGCACAATCTCCGCGCCCTGCGCCAGCGCCGGCAAAACCCGGATGGCATGGAGCGAATCGCCCAGCAGCGCGATAGTGCCTCGCGCCAGCCAAGCCACCAGCGGCGCAAAATCGACATAACCCCAATCTAAATGCTTGCTGGCCTCGATAAAGTAAAGCTCATCGCGGAAATACCCATACCGCCCATTCGTGGCCATCTGCAGCAAAACCGCCGCCCCCGCCAGAAGCCAGGCGATGTTCATGCTCCCAAAAAGGAACGAATCCCGGCTTCCGCCAAAATCCCCTTGGTTTGCGTTCGAATGATTTTCCGGTGAGGACACCCCTTGCCGACCACCCTGGTTCATGCTTGCTCCCGTGAACTGTCTTTGCTTCCCCGGAGCTCTTCCGTCAATCAACCCCGCTCGCGGGACTTGGATTATATAGAAGGATACGAGTTTTGGACTCTGTCCCGCTTGGGGCCGCCGTCTGGCCCGGTAGCCGCCCCTCCCAATTTATGGACCAAATGGGGAAAGCCTTCTAACGTCCCACAGTCGTGATCCGATAGCATTCAGATGACGTCAACGGATGAGCATTCTTTTTCCCTTACTATGGGAAATAACATTCTTCACCGTAAAAATCGTTTTTTGATATACTCCCCCCGCTGCCCCAAACGGAGAACTCCCGTGAAAGACTGTGCCCGCACCCCCTCAGCCCGAGGCATGTCTGTCAGAGATGATTGGTCTGCCTGGCTGCCGGATGAGAAAGAAAATTTTTTCCACAGGAACAAACAGGAACTCGAATCCAACTACAACATGTGGAGCATTTCCCTCGATGAGGCCATCAGCCTCCACCGCGAGGGTCAATTCGGGAAATCCCTTCTGGCAGTAGGTGTTTCCTCGGAACTATGCAGGCTGCTCACCGAACCGCTTGCCGCACTCCTCCGCGCCCTTTCCGAACACGCCAAGCATTACGGCACCATTCCAAACGCCGCGCCTCTCGATCCTGAGAATTTCCGTGGCCCCAAAGGCCGCCATAACGCGCGCATGAGTGGCCTGCTAAATCGTGTCCTGTTCTCCCATCGCTTCCAGTTCCTTCATAAGGTCAGCACTTTGGGAGATATGGTTGAGGATTTGGGCAAGGACTTCCATGATGCCGTCCAGCATCTTGCCGAAGGCGCCGCCGCAGACCCGGAAATCATCTGGGAAGAGGTCGATTCGACTCATTTTGACCTCAATACCTGTCTCCGGGAAACCGTGGTTTTGTTCAAATCTTTTATGATCGTCCTTCCGGCAGACCAGCTTTCGGCCTTCCGCCAGACCGTCTCCGACCAGTCCGAGTCTCAGAGGACGGAAGCTCTCGCCCGCCAGCGCCTGCTCCGCCATAGACGGATGACCGCGATCGCGGGACAATAGTCTCGCCGGCGTACGCGCTTGTCCCCGGGTAACTCCCCGGGAATAAACCCCTTTTCCGGGGTGTCTCTTTTAGACATACGCGTTTCTGCCAGGACAACTCTAGGGGGTACACGGTGCATCCGAAGTGGTGGATGCGCCGCGATTGGACCGTTGGCCCGTAACCGACCAGGCGATTCCAAAGCAGCGACTTCTCCTCGGTCTACCAAGCCGGTGACTGAAGCAGATGCCATACGTCTGGCCCAAGCCGGGGATGCCGCGGCCTTTGAGTTTTTGTATCAACTCCATGGCCGTCGCGTTTACGCGTTGTGCTTGCGCATGGTGAACAACCCGTCCGACGCGGAAGATCTCATGCAGGAAGCATTTCTGCAGCTCTTCCGCAAAATCGGGACGTTCCGGGGCGAGTCGGCTTTTTCAACCTGGTTGCATCGCATGACCGTCAACGTAGTGCTCATGCGCTTGCGCAAGAAATCTCTTCCGGTGGCCTCTCTGGAAGAAACGACGGAGCCCGACGAAGAAACAGGTGGCCCAAGGAAAGATATCGGCGCTCCCGATTTGCGTCTAAGCGGCGCGGTGGACCGGGTCAATTTGGAGCGATCCGTCGGGAAGCTTCCGCCAGGGTATCGCACGGTCTTTGTGCTCCACGATGTTCAGGGCTACGAGCACAATGAGATTGCGGACATCATGGGATGCTCCGTGGGAAATTCGAAGTCGCAGTTGCACAAGGCGCGTACTCGTTTGCGTGAACTTCTTCAGGAGGAAGTT
>Ga0210383_10000849_pt1 | contig 28243 bp, 29 predicted proteins | sample IncBWC14OmetaG_FD_160072 | JGI IMG/M metagenome (GOLD analysis project Ga0210383, IMG submission 160072) | Forest soil microbial communities from Barre Woods Harvard Forest LTER site, Petersham, Massachusetts, United States - Inc-BW-C-14-O ... | reverse complement strand
GATGTCGGTTCGTCACATCCTGGGGCTGGAGAAGGTCCCAAGGGTTCGGCTGTTCGCCGATTAAAGTGGCACGTGAACTGGGTTCAGAACGTCGCAAGACAGTTCGGTCCCTATCTGTGATGGGCGTAAGAAAATTGAGTGGACATGACCTTAGTACGAGAGGACCGGGTCGTACGTACCGCTGGTGTATCAGTTGTGCCGCCAGGTGCAGCGCTGAGTAGCTATGTACGGACAGGATAAACGCTGAAAGCATCTAAGCGTGAAACCTTCCACGAGATGAGTTTTCTTTTAAGGGTCGTCAGAGACTATGACGTTGATAGGCTATAGGTGTAAAACTGGTAACAGTAAAGCCAAGTAGTACTAATTGCCCGTAAGCTTTAATTTTTTTTAAAAAGTTATTTCGATTTACAGCTTCCCGATATGTCATGATATTAGCGAAGGACCGGAGCCGAGAGGCAATGGACCCCAGCCGATCGACTTATGGTGGTTTTGCCGAGGGTGTTCACCTCTTCCCATACCGAACAGAGAAGTTAAGCCCCTCATGGCCGATGGTACTGCACCACAATGCGGGAGAGTAGGTAGCTGCCATATTCATTGAAAGCCCTGTCTGCAAAGACGGGGCTTTTTTTTGCCCGGGATCGAAGGGGTGTAATGGATAGGAATGTACCTTTATTCCTCCAACAATCCCGATATGAAAAAATATGCCTTTACGATTGCCTTTTCCCTGATCGTCAGCAGCCTTTTTGCACAGAAAGCAGGCTGGACCTCCCTCTTCGATGGCAAAACGCTCAACGGCTGGAAGGAACTGGCCGGCACGGCTCAATATACCGTCGAGAACGGCGCCATCGTCGGTACCGGCGTTGCCGGCTCCGGTAATAGCTTTCTGGTCACAGACAAGGAATTCAGCGACTTCGTCCTTGAAATGGACGTCAAGATCGACGATACCGGCAGCAATTCCGGTATCCAGCTGCGTAGCCACTATGACCCGGCCGGACATGACGGGAAGGGCTTAGTTTTCGGGTGTCAATATGAGATCGATCCTTCCTCCCGGCGCTGGACGGGCGGCATCTACGACGAAGGCCGGCGCGGCTGGCTGTACCCCGTCTCGCTCAACCACTCCGTTGAAAGCGCCTTCAAAGTCGGGCAGTGGAACCGCATCCGCGTCGAATGCATCGGGTCGTCGATCCGTACCTGGGTGGACGGACTGGCTACCGCATTCGTAGTGGATACAATGGATAATAAAGGCTTTATCGGTTTGCAGGTGCATGCGATCAGCGGCCCCGAACTGGCAGGGAAAAAAGTATATTTTAAGAATATCCGCATCCGGACAACGGATTTTCAACCGGCATTCTTTCCCCGCGGAATCTATGTCGTCAGCGATCTTCCCAATACGCTGACAGATTACGAAAGGAACAGCGGCTGGCGGCTGCTCTTCGACGGTAGTACCCCCAAGGGATGGGTGGGAGCCTATCAGAAATCATTTCCCGATCATGGATGGAAGATCGATACCGGAGTACTGACCGTGCTCACGGGCAAAGGCGAAATGAGCACGAATGGCGGGGATATCGTCACCACAGGTCAGTATCAGGCCTTTGACCTTTCGTTTGAGTTCCGACTCACACCCGGCGCCAATAGCGGGGTGAAATATTTTGTTACCCTGAAGGAAGAGCATACCGGTAACGCGGGGATCGGGCTCGAATATCAGCTGCTTGACGACTCGCTCCATCCCGATGCGAAATTGGGCCGGGACGGGGACCGGACTTTGTCTTCGCTCTACGATCTTATCCCTTCAAATAAGCAGCGAAGGTTCCTGCGGCCGATCGGGGAATGGAATACAGGAAGGATCGTCGTGCAACGCGATAATCACGTAGAACACTATCTAAACGGTGTGAAGGTACTGGAATACACCCGGGGCTCCGCCGATTTCCGGGCGCTCGTGGCGATCAGCAAATACAAGATCTATCCAAATTTCGGCGAGGCGGCCGAAGGGCATATCCTGCTGCAGGACCATGGGAACGAGGTCAGCTTCCGCAGCATCAAAATTCGGGAGCTTTAAAATGTCAGCACCATGAAAAAGTATGTACTATCCTGGATGACCATTGCCTTTTCTGTTTTGTGCACGGGCGCATGCACCAAGCAGGGACCTACGGGTCCGGCGGGAGCAACCGGGCCTGGGGGGTTGCCGGTCCGACGGGGCCTAAGAGAGATGCGAACGTCACGACCGATGACCTATCGGTTCGATATTATCGCGGCGAATTAGTGGAGAGCACTACACTACCGGCTCCCATCCATTCTCATATTCGCGGCGCCATAGAGCTGTGGCGGCGGAATTATCGAGAATATGCCCGTTGGTCGGATCGCAGTGGAGCGTCCCGGACGTGCGCTGTGCGATATTGGCCAGATGACAAAGAAGCACACTCTTGTATGCTTCGTCTACCGGGGAATTTAACTTGGACTCACCCCGGACAGTATTGATGAAATTGTCAAAATGATAGAGGTCCAGGTTTCCGCTGCCGGCCACTGGGTTTGTCGGATCGACCGCCACGTCAGTCTTCACTTCTTTGACCAACTTTTTCTTGTTATCGAAGATTTTATAGTCGCCAAGACCAAGGTTCACCAGGCTTCCGCCATCCCCATAGATAATAAAACCCCGACTCGCGTCTTCGACGGGATAGTCATTGCAGCTCCGTCCTTCCCAGGTGATCGCCTTCCCTTCCGCAAATTCGTAGCTGGCGATCTGCGTGTCCGGCGTCTGCCAGTCGTCTTTGAAGGCATAACGCCCACCGGCGGAAACTACCTTCTGCGGGAAATTCACTCCGAGGAACCAGCGGCAGCAATCGATCTCGTGGGTTCCGTTGTTGCAGGCTTCGCCTGTCCCCCAATGCCAGAACCAGTGCCAGTTGTAGTGAACAAGATTATCCTGGTAGTCGCGCCGCGGAGCGGGTCCCTGCCATAGCTCGAAGTTGAGCGTTGGAGGAACAGGGATTTTTTTGCCATTGCCGATCGACTTTCGGTTGTTGGCATACCAGGCCTTTGCCATATACGGATTGCCGATAGCGCCTTCTTTAACCTGTCGGGCCGCCTCGATCAGGGTTGGCATCGACCGGCGTTGATTTCCCATTTGGATATGCCGGTTATATTTATGTAAAGCGGCGGCGAGAAGTTCCCCTTCATAGGGATTCTGGCCGCAAGGTTTTTCAACGTAGACATGTTTGCCGTTGGATACTCCGAGGATGGCTGCGGGCGCGTGCCAGTGGTCGGGTGCTGCGATGATCAGCGCGTCAAAATCCTTCTGTTGCACGAGCTTTCGGATATCGTTTACGATGCCGGGCTTGCGAGGGGCATCTTTCAGCGCAGTGAGACCATTCTGAATGGCTTTGTCTTCAACGTCGCAGATATACGCTACTTCCACATTGGGCAGCTGCGAATAACATTTGGCAAGGTAGGCGCCGCGGCTGTTGACCCCCATTACGGCGACGATGACCTTGTTGCTGGGCGCGGCTTTGCCGAAGATCGGGAAATTAAGGATGGTAGGGGCGCCATAAGCAGCGGCGGCCAGGGCCGAGTTGCGGATGAATTCTCGGCGACGAATGGTTGGGCGGGACATAGGCAAACAATTTGATCCCTTTAAAGGTAGCGGTTAAATGGTTTAGCAGGTCGCCGGAAACAAAAAATCCTTTCCCGCGGAGCAAAAAAAATCCTTTCGATTCGAAAGGATTTTAATATGATGTATCGATCGATAGACTAATAATCTCTGTCGTAACCACCACCGCCGCCGCCGCGGTTGTAGCCACCCTTCTTATAACCGCCGCCGCCGCCACTGCCGCCGCCGCCGAAGCTTCTCTTCTTGAAGCCTCCGCCACCGCCGCCTTGTTGTTTTGGCTGCGACTCATTGACAATGATCTTACGACCCATCACTTCACTGTCGTACAGGTTGGTGATCGCCTGTTGGGCTTCGCCGTCGTCTTCCATTTCGACAAAACCGAAACCCTTGCTGCGGCCGGAAACTTTGTCCTTTACGATCTTGGCCGAAGCAACTGTGCCGTGTTGCTCAAAAAGGTTCCTAAGATCCTCATCGGTCATCTGCCAGGAGAGGTTGCCTACATAAATGTTCATTGTACAAAAAATTAAAAATGAAAAAAACTACTCTACCTACTGTTGGAGGATATGATGACTGAGGAATCTGACTGGAAAAGAAAGTTACGACAGCCTACGATAACCCTAAAAATAATAGAGCTATTGTAAAGATAACAATTTTTATTACGTATTAAAATTACCTACGTATTTTGATTTTTTCCAATATTTACCAAGAAAAATGCTGGTGAGATCAAAAAAGCCCGTATTTTATTTACGGGCTTTTAATAACGAGGACTATTTGATGAATTTTAGCAAACGGCCTGAGGACCGGTTGAACCCAGCCCACTGATCTGCCACATGGTTTACTCGGCGGTTACTTCAAATTCCACTTCGGTTTCGTTGTGGTTACCGAAGTCGACTTTGGCTTTGTAGGTGCCGAGCTCCTTTACTTCGTCCAGGATGTGGATACGGCGGCGGTCGATCTCATAGCCTTTCTGGTCGCGGATGGCCCGGGCCAATTGGACGGAGGTAACGCTGCCGAATATCTTGCCGCTGGTGCCTGTCTTGGCTCCAATCTTCAGCGGCGAGGACTTGAGCACTTCGATGACCTGATTGACTTCCGCCAGGAGCTTTGCTTCCTTCTTCTGCTGCTGTTTCCTTCTTTCCTCCAATTGCTTGAGATTCGAAGGGCTGGCCTCAATCGCCAGTTTGCGGGGAATGAGGAAATTGCGGGCGTATCCGTGCTTGACGTTCACCTTTTCATGGGCGGATCCGAGATTGTCTACGTCCTGTATTAAAATGACTTCCATTTTATCTGTTTTTTTTCACCGTTACTTTAATAAGTCAGTTACGTATGGCAGTAATGCCATCTGACGGGCCTTTTTCACGGCATCGGAAACTTTCCGCTGGTATTTCAGCGAGTTACCGGTGATGCGGCGGGGCAGCAGTTTGCCCTGCTCGTTCAGAAATTTCTTCAGGAACTCGGCATCTTTATAGTCGATGTACTTGATCCCATATTTCTTGAAGCGGCAGAATTTCTTGGCGCGTTTCTCCGGCTTGATAGCGGTGAGATATTTGATTTCGTTTGCTTTTGCCATAGTTATACCACTGCTTTTTCGGTTCCTGTAGGTACGCCACTTCTCTTCCTGGCATTGTACTCGACGGCGTATTTATCGAGTCGCGTAGCCATGAAACGTAACACCGATTCGTCGCGGCGAATCTGGATGTTGAGCTTCTCTGTGAAGTCGGATGGCGCAGTGAATTCCAGGACCCAGTACAAGCCTGTGGTCTTTTTCTGGATCGGATACGCCAGTGATTTTAGTCCCCAGGGATTGTCGTGCACGATCTCACCGCCATTCTCTTTGACGAGGGCGGCGTATTTCTTCTGGGCGGCTTTGTAGTCCTCCTCAGAGAGCACAGGGGTAAAAATCACCATCAGTTCGTAATTGTTCATGATCCCTTCTGATTTGTTGTTTTGTGATAAATGGGTTGCAAAGGTAGGGTTTTTCAGGTAGAAAGCAAAATTGACAGTGTGTCAGTTTCGCGACAAATGGCATTTTCTTTGATACCGGGTGGGGACCACTAAACGGGTGAGGACCACTAAAATCATTGCCATGCAAAAGGGAAATATACGCGTTCAGACGGAAAACATCTTTCCTATCATCAAGAAGTTTCTTTACAGTGACCACGATATTTTTATCCGGGAATTGGTCAGTAATGCGGTCGATGCGTCCCAGAAACTGAAAACTTTGGCTTCGTTGGGTGAGGTCAAAGGGGAAATTGGGGACTTATTCATTGAAGTTCAATTAGATAAGGAGAAAAAGACTATTACTATTTCGGATCAGGGAGTAGGAATGACCGGAGAAGAGGTGGACAAATATCTTAACCAGGTTGCTTTTAGCAGTGCGGAGGAGTTCCTGAGCAAGTATAAAGGGCAAAATGAGGCCAATATAATTGGTCATTTCGGGCTGGGTTTCTACTCTGCGTTCATGGTGAGCGAGCGGGTGGAAGTATTCACGAAAAGCTTTCGGGAGGGTGCGACGGCGGTGCGCTGGGAGTGTGACGGGAGCCCTGAATTTACGCTTGAAGAGCTTGGAGAGGGGGAGTTCCGACCGGGCTCGGAGATGGCACAGCGCGGGACGGATGTGGTTCTGCACATCAATGAGGAGAGCGAGGAGTTCCTGGATGCCGAGCGGATCAGGGCCATTCTGAAGAAGTTTTGTCGCTTTTTGCCGATCCCGATCCGGTTCGAGGGCCAGCAGATCAATAATCCGACCCCGGCCTGGACAAAACGGCCGAGCGATCTGACGTCGCAGGATTACCAGGATTTTTATAAGGAGCTATACCCTTACGGTGAGGCGCCGCTGTTCTGGATCCATTTGAATGTTGATTATCCTTTTCACCTCACGGGTATCTTATATTTTCCAAAGATCAAGCAGAGCTATGAGATCCAGAAGGACAAGATCCAACTATACAGCAACCAGGTTTTTGTGACGGATGAGGTGAAGGATATCGTTCCGGAATTCCTGATGCTGCTGCACGGGGTGATCGACAGCCCGGATATCCCGCTGAATGTGAGTCGGAGCTATCTGCAGGGCGATCCGAATGTACGGAAGATCAATAATCATATCACAAAGAAGGTGGCCGATAAGCTGGAGGAGATCTTCAATAAAGAGCGGAAGGAATTTGAAGAGAAGTGGGAAAGTCTGGGACTTTTTGTAAAGTATGGGATGATGACGGACGATAAGTTCCTGGAAAAGGCGGTGAAGTTCCATATCATGGAAGATGTGAGCGGGGGTAAGTTCTACACGCTGGAGGAATACCGGACTGCTACGGAAGCGCAGCAAAAGAACAAGGATGGGAAACTCGTGATCTTGTATACGAGCAATCCGGTGCAGCAGGACAGTTATGTCCGTCAGGCACTGTCGAAGGGTTATGTGGTAGTGAAGCTGGAGACGATTGTGGATGCCGCATTTATCAATCAAATGGAGATGAAGTGGCCGGACGTACATTTTACGCGGGTGGATGCGGATATTGTCGACAACCTGATCGACAAGGCGGAGGTTGGGGGGTCGGTGCTGAACGCGGAGGAGGAGAATTTGCTGAAGGAACTTTTTGGGCGGCAGGTCCCGGAGCTGCATGTGACGGTAGAGGTGAAGGGGATGAGCGCTGATGCGCCGCCGGTGATCGCCACGCGGCCCGAATTCATGCGTCGCATGAAGGATATGGCGGCGGTGAGCGGAGGGATGGGCGGCTTTTATGCGAATATGCCGGACGAAGTGAATCTTACGGTCAATGGTAATCATCCGATCTATCAGCGAATCCTGGCGGAAGGAGACAGGCCGAGACAGGAGAAGCTGGTGCATAATTTGTCCGATCTGGCGCTGTTGTCGCAGGGCTTGTTAAAAGGGACCAACCTCACGGATTTCATTCAGCGCAGCGTGGAGTTGATGGGCGGAGAAACGAAAGGGAAGATCATCCTGGAGGCTTAGCAGGTCGGAGGGCCTGCCTTCGGTGAAGCTTCCGACTTCGCCGAGGCTTCGGCGGACAAGCCGGCGGCGAGGACGCCGGGCGTGAAGTCAGCGGGGGGCGTCGGATGAAGCGGGGGGCACAGTCGAAGCGGGGCCGAGATCGGAAGGGGATGGCGAAGAGTTGGAAGGGGATGGTGAAGAGTTGGAAGGGGATGGCGAAGAGTTGGAAGGGGATAGTGAAGAACTGGATGAGGATAGTGAAGAGTTAGAAGGGGATAGTGAAGAGTTGGACTCCGAGGGAACGAAGTCGATGACTTTGATCTGGAGGGTTTTCTGGTTGTTCCATTCATTCTCCTCTATGGTATAAACAATGTCGAGAGGGCTGCCGCTTTGGAGGAGGGGAAATTTGGCGGCCAGGTTGAAGCCGATCCCGTCGATATAAGTGGTTCCCTGCCGGAGGGCAAAGCGGATATGTTGTTCCTTGACAATGCGGGATCCGTTGTCGCTGATGTTCCGGCTGACGAAGACGGGTTGGGTATTGCCGGGCCCATAGGGCTGCATTTGTTCCAAAATATTATAGAAAGCGGGTCGAATGGCGTCGAAGGTAAGGGGGGCATCGACGATCAGCTCGGGGAATAACGAGCCGGCCTGGATGGTGGAGGCGACCGTTTCTTCGAATTTCTGTATGAAGGCTTCGACCTGCTCGGGAAGCAGGGTAATGCCGGCGGCGGCGAAGTGGCCGCCGTAGCCCAATAAATGATCACGGCAGGCGTGGATGGCCTCATAAACATTGAATCCGTTGACGCTCCTGGCGCTCCCGGAAATGACTTCGCCGCTGCGGGTTAGGATGACCGTTGGTCGGTAGTAGCGCTCGATGATCCGGGAAGCAACGATGCCGACGACGCCTTTGTGCCAATGCGGTTGGTAGAGGACGGTAGATCTGCGGTCGGGGTTGGCGGTCTCCTTTTCGAGGATGGCGAGGGCTTCCTCAGTCATGGTGCTGTCGGCTTCCTTGCGGTCCGTGTTGTCGGCATGCAGCTGACTGGCGTAGGACAGCGCGAGCGCGGGATCGGATTCGATGAAAAGATTGACAACCTTGCGGGCGTCGTCCATTCTTCCGGCGGCGTTGACACGGGGAGCGATCATGAATACGAGGTTGGTCATCTTGAGGGTGCGGGTCAGACCGCTGAGCTGGGCGAGCGCGCGGATGCCGTTATTGGGGTTCTCATTGACCTTCTTCAAGCCGTACCAGGCAAGGATCCGGTTTTCGCCGTCGACGGGGACGATATCGGCGGCGATCGCTGTAGCGACGAGATCGAGGTATTGGAGCGGTTCTTCCGGCGCGAGGCCAAGCCGCGCCGAGAGCGCGGTGATCAGCTTGTAGCCGACGCCGCAGCCGCAAAGTTCTTTGTACGGATAGGGGCAGCCGGGTTGCTTGGGGTTAAGGATGGCGACGGCGGGAGGGAGCTGTTCGTCGGGCAGGTGGTGGTCACAGACAATGAAGTCGATACCCAGAGCGGCCGCATAGGAGATGAGGTCGATCGACTTGATGCCGCAGTCCAGGGATATGACGAGACTATAGTCGTTGTCATCGGCAAAGTCAACCCCCAGTTTGGAGATGCCATATCCTTCGCGGTACCGGTTGGGGATATAGAAGTCCAGCTGTTCGGTAGAGCAGAATTTCCGGAGGAACTGGTACAAGCAGGCGACGGCAGTGGTGCCGTCCACGTCGTAGTCCCCGTAGATCAGGATCTTCTCGCCTGTCTCCAGGGCGCTAAGAATCCGGTCGACAGCTGCGTGCATGTCCTTCATCAGCCAGGGGTCATGAAGTGCGCTCAATTGCGGGCGGAAGAAGTTTTTCGCCTGGTCGAATGTCCGGATACCCCGCTGGACGAGCAGCCGGCACAGCACTTCATTGATCCGGAGTTCGGCCTGCAGGGACCGGGGGGCGGCTGGGTCCGTGGGTAATATGTTCCAGCGCTTTTCCATTAGTATTTTCTGTCTGTCGTGTATCGGACAAGTTCTTCGAGGCCCTTACGGGCATCGCTATCCTCAAACTGGTAGAGGATCGCGAGCGCTTCGTCCCGATAGGTGTTCATTTTCCGGGTGGCGTAGGCGATGCCGCCCGTCTCCGTCACTTTCCGGATGACCTGCTGAACCTTTCCGTGATCCTTATTGTGGTTCTTGATCAGGTAGATCATTTCACGGCGTGTGGCGCGGTCGACGTGATTAAGGGTATAAATCAGCGGGAGGGTCAGCTTCTTTTCCTTGATATCGTTGCCGGTTGGCTTACCGACGGCTTCATTTCCGTAGTCGAACAGGTCGTCCTTGATCTGGAAAGCGATGCCGACCTTTTCCCCGAACTGTCTCAGCTGTTCCGCTTTTACTTCGTCCTGGCTGGTGGCGTAAGCGCCCGCTGCGCAGGAAGAGGCAAGGAAGGAGGCCGTCTTGTTGCGGATGATCTCGAAGTAGACGGCTTCGCTGAGGTTGAGGGATCTGGATTTCTCGAGCTGGAGCAGCTCGCCTTCGACCATGTTCTGGATAGAGCTGTTGAGGATCTGGAGGACCCTGAAATCGCCGTGATCAAGGGATAGCGAGAGGCCCTTGGATAGCAGGTAGTCGCCGACAAGGACGGAGATCTTGGTTTTCCACAGCGCATATGTGGAAAAAAATCCCCTTCTCTCCAGGGATTCATCTACGACGTCATCATGCACGAGCGTTGCGGTATGTAATAACTCCACGAGGGAGGCTGCCCGGTAGGCGGCTTCATTGACGGGGCCGCAAAGTTTGGCGGAGAGCAGCACGAACATAGGGCGGAGCTGTTTGCCTTTTCGATTGACAATGAACTGCATGATCCTGTCCAGCAGGGGGGTCTGGCTTTTTACCGCTTCTTTGAACCTCTTCTCAAAGCTGGCCAGCTCTTCGCGTAGTATGGATTGTGCAATTTTCATGCTATAATCGGTTGTTCAATCGGGTGATGAAAACTCCGGCCGGACGCTAATTGCGAAAAATGTTGGAAGGACAATATTAGCACTTTCAAAATATTTCAGGCGGTCAAAATATTTTCCGGGGCGGAGGCAACTAAAATTAAATTTAGCCTGTCTAACGGTGGTTGCCATACAACTTTTATTTTATACGTATTGTTAAAAAAATTTGGTTATTGCGCCCCAATCTCTATTTTTGCAGCATATTCTTCTCAGGTTTAATTCATTCATTCACATAAATATCAGTTATGGCCAGTAAGAAATTGACTCTTTTGCTTGGGTTAATCTGCCTGTTTCTGTCATATGCTGATGCTCAGACGGTGGGCAGCAGTTATGATATTCGGGACTCCTCCCTTATTCCTACCAGACGGCTTGCTCAGCACAATGAATTCCTGAATAATGCATATCCTTTTCCCGCCAAGCCAAGGAATGAATGGGAAATCGGTGTAAATGGCGGCTATACATATGGATGGACATCTGTTACGAATTGGGGCCCCACCGGCGGCTTTGGTTTTCATGCCCGGAAGGCGCTCGGCTATGTCTTCTCGCTTCGCGCAGAATACGACTGGATCCGGCTTCGTGGACTAAACTATCAATATTCGCAATCTTATGGGAAGAATGGTCAACTGAGCGCTATTTACCCTCAGCAGGTGAGCGGACAATGGGACTCGATCTTCTACAACTATCGTTCCACGGTACATGAGCTATCGCTTCAAGGGGTATTTACCTTCAACAATATCAACTTCCATAAAGCCAAGACCGGGTTCAACTGGTATATTTTCGGTGGAATTGCGGCCATGACTTACAGTACGTTGTACAAAGCATCACCCACCTACATCACCGGGTTCGAGCAGGTGATCGACCAGTACCCGTCAGAGAGTTACAGCAACAAGAAGCAGATTCGCAGCGCGTTGAAGAATGTGCTGACTGGAAACTGGAATACGATCGCCGAACGGCCCAGTACCAGCAAAACGCTGGGTGGCGCGCCGCTTGACATTGTCGGTGTTGTTGGGATCGGTGCACAGTTCAAGCTGAATGAGCGGTGGAATATCCAGGTCGAGGATAAGGTGACCTTAACAACGACCAGACTGCTCGCCGGGGAGCAGTGGCAGAACAACTATGAGTTCGGGGCAACACAGGCGATTGCGCAGGTTGGGTCTGCCGGTCGGTACAATTATGCTTCGGTCGGGATCAACTACAATATTTTCGCCAAGCATGCGGTTGAGCCGCTGTGGTGGCTGAACCCGCTGGATTATGCCTACAATGAGCTCAACGCTCCCCGCCATATGAAGATGCCGAAGCCGGTGCTGGATGACGCGGATGGTGATGGCGTAACCGATCAATTCGACCTGGAGCCGAACACACCGAAAGGTTGCCCGGTCGATACGCACGGGGTGAGCCTGGATACGGATGGTGACGGTGTTCCGGATTGCCGTGATAAGGAAAAGATCACGCCAACGATCTGCCAGCCGGTGGATGCCGACGGGGTAGGGAAGTGCCCGGATCCGCAGTGCTGTAAGGACCTGAGGGATTCGCTGGCCAATTATAGTGGGCCGAAGAAGTGCAACATCGGCAATCTGCCCAGCATCACGTTCAAGGGTCATGGGGTTACGTTGAGCAAGGACAATATGGCGTTACTGGCTACCGCTGCCGTCCAGATGCGGAGCAACCCGACCTGCAAGATCGCCGTTATCGGTTATGGCGAATCGAACAAGGAAGAACAGCAGTTAAGCTGGGATCGGGTAAATGCTGTGATTAACTACCTGGTTGAGAAAGAAGGGATTACCCCGGACCGCTTCATCTTCCGGTATGGCCAGGGAGGCGGGGATAAAGAAACAGTCGATCTGCGGGATGCTACGGGCGAGGAAGGGCCGAATACGGTTCCGGCACCGCATCCGAACCTGCGGAGGAGGTAAAACGGAGGAGGTAAAACGGAGGAAGTAAAACGGAGGAGGAAAGACGGAGGAGGCTGGATAAATTGCTCTGAATGAATGAGATAGCGCGGACCGAAAGGTCCGCGCTATTTTTTGTAGAAGGGTGGCTTTTGCGGGATGGGCGGGTGTTTTTTGGGGGGATTTTAACGAGGCTTTTTTGGGACGGCGGGGAATTACCCGCATTTTTGCTGATTAGAGATAACTGATTTGCTTAAAATACTTTAACTTTGCCTGCTTTTATGCGCCTGTTTACCATTGCATTTTTAGGAGTGTTTCTGTTCGCATCGTGTTCGCGCTTTTCCAAGGTGATGAAGAGCAATGATTATGACTATAAGCTCAGGGTGGCGGATAAGTATTATGAGGAAAAGGACTATAATCATGCTCAGCAGCTGTTCGAAGAATTGTTCCGGGTCTTCAAGGGCAGCGAGCATTTCGAGGACATCTACTACAAATTCGCCTATTGCGCCTACTATTTAAAGGATTATCCCAATGCGGAGAACCTCTTCAAGGGGTTCGTCGAGGTATTCCCGAACAGCAATAAGGCAGAGGAGATGGATTATATGAGGGCATACACCTTCTATATGCAGTCGCCGAAGGTCGAGCTGGACCAAACGAATACGACGAAGACGATCGGCTTTATGCAGGCTTTCATCAACACGCATCCGGGCTCCGACAAAAACAAGGAGGCGCAGGATCTTATTGACAAGTGCCGGGCGAAGCTGGAAATGAAGGATTTCATGAGTGCACAGCTATATTTTGACCTCGGATACTTCAAGGCATGCGGGGTGGCCTGCAACAGTCTGATGACCAGCTATCCGGATTCGGATAAAGGCGATCAATACAAGTTATTGATAATCAAATCTGATTTTCGGTATGCAGAGTTGAGCATCTACGAAAAGCAGGGGGACCGGTTCGAGACGGTCGTAGCACAATGTAATGAGTTCATGGATCGTTTTCCTGATAGTAAATTAAAGGCCAGTGTACAGGAGTACCTCACTTCTGCGCAGACCAATCTAAAAAATCTAAAAAATGAGCAGACTAAGAAGGCAAGTTAATGCGAATACCGCAAATGTGGTGGAGACGAAGAATTTGACCGATATAAAGGCCAAGACGGGCAATTTGTATGAGTCTATCGCGATCATTGCCAAGCGGGCGAACCAGATCAATATCTCCCTGAAGGAGGAACTGCACAACAAGCTGGAGGAGTTTGCCAGCCATACCGATAGTCTGGAAGAGATCCATGAGAATAAGGAGCAGATCGAGATTTCGAAGGCCTATGAGCGGATGCCGAACCCCGCGTTGCTGGCCACGCAGGAATTCATGGATGACAAAATCTATTACCGGCGGAACGAGGATGATCTGTTCAAATGAGGACGGACAGCGAATAGTAATTTATTGTACGGCAGGGCGGCTGATGGGCACCCTGCCGTTCGGGTTTTACAGGGGTATAATCTACACGACCTAACCTAGACGATATGTCATCATTCCATGGGAAAAAGATCCTTTTAGGAGTTACCGGCAGCATTGCGGCCTATAAGTCGCTCTTGCTGCTTAGGCTGCTTACCAGGGAAGGTGCGGAGGTGAAGGTCATCCAGACACCTGCGTCGAAGGATTTCGTTACTCCGTTGTCCCTGTCGACTTTGTCGAAGAACCCGGTCCTGACGGACCTGGCAGATGGGGGTACGTGGGCGAATCATGTGGAGCTGGGGCGATGGGCTGACGTGCTTATCCTTGCGCCGCTGAGCTGTAATACGCTGGCAAAAATGGCGCATGGAATTTGTGATAATTTATTGTTGGCCACGTATCTGTCGGCTGTTTGTCCGGTGGTGGCGGCTCCGGCGATGGATGAAGACATGTGGAAGCATCCGGCTACGCAGGCAAATCTGGAGCGGGTTCGATCGTTCGGAAACCAGATCATTCCGGTGGGCAATGGAGAACTGGCAAGCGGGTTGTATGGGGAAGGCAGGATGGCGGAGCCGGAGGAGATCATGGCGTATGTCGGGGGACTGTTGGTGGCGGGGAAGCGGGACTCAGGGGCGTTGGGGGGCGTTGAGGATAAGCGGGATTTGGCTGGGAAACGGGTACTGGTGACGGCGGGGCCCACGTATGAGGCGATCGATCCGGTCCGGTTTATCGGGAATCATTCTTCGGGTAAAATGGGTGTCGCGCTTGCGGAGGAACTGGCGGCCCGTGGGGCGCAGGTCGATCTGGTCCTTGGTCCTTCCCCGATAGAGATAGTAGAGCCGGGCGTAGCGGTGCACAGGGTGGTATCGGCTGAGGAGATGTATACCGTTTGTATGGAGCGGTGGAAGGGTGCGGATATCGGAATTCTTTCGGCGGCGGTGGCCGATTACCGGCCAGTTGAGGCGGCAAAGGAGAAGATCAAAAAAACCGGGGAGAAACTGACCCTTGAGCTGACGAGGACGACCGATATCCTGAAAGCGCTCGGGCAAAGCAAGCGGAAGGGCCAGGTACTGGTAGGATTTGCACTGGAGAGCACCGATGAGCGGGCGTATGCGCTTGGTAAGCTGGAGTCGAAGAATGCCGATCTGATCGTGCTGAATTCATTAAATGACGTGGGGGCTACTTTCGGCTATGATACAAATAAGATCACACTATTCGGGCGGGGTGGGCTGGAATTGGGCTATGAGCGGAAACCAAAACAACAAGTAGCAAAAGATATCGTTGATCAGGTAGTAAAATTGTTGTATGCGTAAAGAAATTGTATTATCCGCTATTCTCCTGACGGGGCTGGTGACCCGGATATGGGCGCAGGATATCAATGCGAACGTGACGGTGATTGCTACACGGATCCCGTCGACTGTGGACCATAAGGTATTTACGACGCTGCAAAATGCGCTTCATGATTTTATCAACGGGCGTAACTGGTCTAATGAGACATTCCAGGCGAGTGAGAAGATCCGATGTAATTTCCTGATCAATATCGCTTCGGCCGGGGATAACAATTCCTACTCGGCAACGCTGATGGTGCAGGCGGGGCGGCCGATCTTTAATTCCGGGTATACGAGCCCGATCATCAATTTCCAGGATCAATCGTTCGCGTTCCGGTATTCGGAGTATCAGCCGCTGGATTTCAGTGATAACCGCGTGCAGGGAACGGAGCCGCTGGCAGCGAACCTTACGGCGCAGATTGCTTATTACATTTATATGATCCTGGGTTTGGAGTTTGATTCTTATTCGCTCAGGGGGGGCGATCCCTATTTTCAAAAGGCGCTGAATATTGTGAACAATGCGCCGGACAGCAGGGAGATAAGCGGTTGGAAACCTTTTGACGGGATATATAACCGGTATTGGCTTGTTGAGAATATGACGAACAGCAAGTATACGCTGGTGCATGATGCGTATTACACGTATTACCGCACGGGTATGGATCAGCTGTATGACAAACCGGCGGAAGGACGGGCGGGCGTGCTGAATGCATTGAACATGCTGAATTCGGTTAACCAGGAGAATCCCCGCCTGATGATCACGCAGTTCTTTTTTGAAGGAGGAAAGGCGAGTGAGGTCTCGAAGGTGTTTGTCCAGTCAGATGCGGATCAGAAGGCGCGGGCGCTCGATCTGCTAACGCATCTGGATATTTCGAATGTCAATACGTATAAAGCGGATCTGCAATGAGCGGAAGAACGGTTGGGTTGATCCTGCTGCTGTGCTGCGCTGCGGGTGCCGGGTGTTCGGATAAGAATAGTCTGCCCGGTGATATCCTCTCACAAGATAAGATGGAGCAGGTGATATGGGATATGGCCCAGGCCGATCAGTATGTGGCGTTGTACGTGGCGAAGGATTCGGCCCATATTGACCGGAAGGCGGAGACGATGCGGTTGTATGCGGAGGTGTTTCGGCTTCATGATGTCACCGCGGACGAATTTCGGAAGAGTTACCGGTATTACCTGGGTCATCCGGAGCTGAATCAATTGTTGTTCGATAGTGTGATTGTCCGGGGAGTTCGGGCGCGGACGGAGCTGTATGACCGGCCGGGTTTTCCCTATCACGCGCCGACACCTCCGGCTAATCTTGCGAGGCCGGGTGTGGGGGCGGTTAGACCGGGCGTGGGAGTTCCGGGGGCGGTTAGACCGGGCGTGGGAGTTCCGGGGGCGGTAAGGCCCGGAGTGGTGCCGGTTAGACCGGGTGTGGTGGCTCCCGGTAGACCGGGCGCGGTGCTGCCGGGTGGGGTGCGACCGAAGGTGGTGAGACCGGCGGGGGCTGGGGGCCGCGCGAAGTGGGATACGGCCGGTGCGGTGAAAAGGCGACCTTAAAATGTCTCCCATATGAAAAAAGTTGTTACAGGGCCGGATGAGGCGATCCGGGATATTCCTGATTCGGCCGTCATTATGCTTGGCGGCTTCGGGTTGTGCGGAATCCCGGAGAATTGCATCAAAGCGTTGACGCGGAAAGGGATCCGCCAATTGACTTGTATCTCCAACAATGCCGGGGTGGACGACTTTGGTCTTGGGCTTCTCCTGAAGACCCGGCAGATTAAAAAAATGATCAGTTCATACGTGGGGGAGAATGAAGAGTTCGAGCGGCAGCTGTTGCACGGCGAGCTGGAGGTGGACCTGGTTCCGCAGGGAACGCTGGCTACGCGGATCCAGATGGCGGCAATGGGTATCCCGGCGTTTTATACGCCGGCGGGATATGGGACGGAGGTGGCGGCGGGGAAGGAGGTGCGGGAGTTTGGGGGGAAACCGTACCTAATGGAATATGCGCTGCACGCTGATTTTGCGATCGTGAAAGCCTGGAAGGGGGATACGCTTGGGAATCTGGTGTTTCGTAAGACGACGCGTAATTTCTCGATGGCGATGGCGAAGGCGGGAAATATTACGATCGCGGAGGTGGAGAAGCTGGTGCAGCCGGGTGAGCTGGATCCGGACCAGGTGCATGTGGCGGGTATCTATGTCCATCGCATTTTTGAAGGACGGGATTATGAGAAGCGGATTGAAAGGCGTACGATCAGGCTGACACAAAACCATTGACTTATGGCACTGGATAAATTCGGGATCGCACGGCGGATCTCCCGGGAGCTGCGGGACGGAATGTATATCAATCTGGGGATTGGGATCCCGACGCTTGTGGCCAATTATATTCCCGCGGGGATCACGGTGATGCTACAGTCGGAGAATGGGATGCTGGGGATCGGTCCTTATCCAACCGAGGAGGAAGTCGATGCCGATCTGATCAATGCGGGAAAGGAAACGGTGACGGTCCTGCCTGGAGGGGCGTTCTTTGACAGTGCGGAAAGTTTTGGAATGATCCGGGCGGGGCGGGTCGATCTCACGGTGTTGGGGGCCATGGAGGTCTCGGAGGGCGGGGATATTGCGAATTGGAAGATCCCGGGGAAGATGGTGAAGGGCATGGGGGGAGCGATGGACCTGGTGGCGAGTGCGCGGAATATCATCGTGGCGATGCAGCATACGAACCCCAAGGGGGAGCCGAAGCTGCTTGCGGCTTGTACGTTGCCGCTGACGGGGGTAAAGTGTGTGAAGAAGGTAGTGACGGATCTGGCGGTGCTGGAGGTGGGTCCGGAGGGGTTTGTGTTGATCGAGCGGGCGCCGGGGGTTTCGGTGGAAGAGATCCGGGCGAAGACGGCGGGCCGGCTGGTCATAAGGGGGGAAATCCCGGAGATGGAAATTTAGTCGATCAGGTTGTTCTTGACGGCGAAGAAGACCAGGCCTGCGGTGTTCTTGGCGCCAAAACGTTCCATGAGCCGGTCTTTGATCGCTTCGACGGTGCGGGGGCTGACGTCGATCTTCTGCGCGATCTCCTGGGCGGTAAATTCCATACAAATGTAGCGGACGACTTCGCGTTCGCGTTCGTTGAGGGTGATCTCGGTGTTGAGGCTGGGGATCACCTTGGTGCGGACGTGGGACTTCTTGAGCAGGATGCGGTTGACGAAATTGTTGAGATAGTACCCTTTAGTGGCTACTTCGATGATGGCGCGTTTGATTTCCGACGGATCGGCGCTTTTCAGGAGGTAGCCATTGGCGCCAATCTCCATCATGTGGCTGACGAAGCGTTCGTCTTCGTACATCGTGAGGGCGATGATATGGATGGAGGGGTATTGTTTGGCAATGATCTTGGTTGTCTCGATCCCGTCTTTCTGGGGCATCCGGAGGTCCATGAGGACGACATCCGGTTCGGATGCGGCGAGGCCGTCGAGGAGTTCCTGGCCGTTCTCTGCTTCCTGTACGAACTTAATGGCACTGTAGGGACGCAGGGAGAGGATCACTCCTTTCCGGAATATCTTGTGGTCATCGGCAATGGCAACTTTAATAACTCCCATAGCTATCATTTTGGGCTTTGCTTCCTTAACCTGCACATTATACGTAACGCTTGCGCTTTCAATATATTATTGAGCCTTTGGCCAGGGGTTCAAATTGCTGGATAAAGATACATACAATTCATGATCTACTCAAGGCCGGAGGGTTCAGGTTTGGTCATTTCTTCCTTTATCAGTTCAATGGTGACCTTGTAATAGGTTTGCGACAGGTCCTTCTCGAAGAAGATCTGACCGTGGAGGACTTTGAGGCGGCTTTGGATATTTTTGAGCCCGAGGCCTACGTTGCTCTTGTTGAGCTTAATAAAATCGTTCTGGGTAATTCCTCTCCCGTCGTGGTGGAGGCGGATGAAGAACTTGGACCCGCTGGTGTTCTGGGTCAGGTGAATAAAGCTTGCGTTGCTGTGTTTGAGGATATTGTTAACCAGTTCCTGGATGACCCGGAAGATAATGAGCTCATTTTCAGACTGAAGTCGTTCCCGATAGTCGTGGAATCGGGAGCTTGCGTTCATGCTGCCGGATCCGCTGATCTTCTGGAACAGGTCGTTTACGGCGGACTCGAGCCCGAAGTTCTTGAGTGTGGGAGGCATCAGGGAGTGGCTGATGTTGCGAATGAGCTGGATGGTATCGTCGATGATCTGTTTGGCGTTATAGATGCTTTGCAGCTGGGTGGTCTTGTCGAGGTTGACGAGGTTCTCGTTCAGGTACAGGCGGGCAGTGGCGAGGAGGGGGCCGGCGTCGTCGTGAAGATCGGCTGCGATGCGCTGACGTTCTTCTTCCTGGAGCCGGATGCTGGCGTTCAGGAGGAGCTTCTGCTGGTCCTGTTCCATTTTCTGCAGCCTTGTCTGGTAGCGGATTACTTTCCGCTGGTGGAAGATGATAAAGACAATCAGGCCGATAGTAAGGGCTAACATCCCGATAGTGCCAAAGAATAGCACAATCGAAACATTGCCTGGGTTAGTGACTTCTAAAAGTATCATTTAACGGGTCATCGTCTCCATGGACGAACGGTTTATTTAGGGTTTGGGTTTCTCATCGGATAGGTTCATATCGGATCGGGTTTATACCGGATCAGGTTTATACCGGATCAGGTTTATACCGGATCAGGTTTATATCAGGTATCTGTCTTCATAACTGTCTTCAGCCGGGTTTTTAGGTTTGCTGCTTGCCTTCATAGTAAATGCTATACAAAATAGAATATTTTTTATGATGTCAAATAAATCGTTAATATACCAGTAGTTGTGCTGCTCTTGTTTGGTCAGGGTCGCGGCATAGACAAATAGAAAAAGCGTGGAGGAAAAGTAGATAAAAAAAGCGCTGACGACCCAGAATTTCTTTGTGTTGTAAACAAACAGTATTGCCGGATCTTTGATTTGGCCGTACAGAAACAGAATGCTGTAAATAATAATCAGGATGGCTTCAACGGATGCAGCGGTGGAATCGAAATTAGTGATCCTGCCTTGCAAAAAATTTATGATCGCAACTGGAAAGAAGACCAGGGAGCCGATGATGGGTACATATCTAAGGCGGCGATCATCGATTGATTTGTAAAGAAATATTGTCAGGAGGGAATATTCGATGACCGTGAAAGTGGCCAACGTATAAAAAACGTTGATGTCAAAAACTCTTTTCAGTAGGGGGGCCAGGATTTCGGTTCCGAATGAGATAAGGCAATAAATAAAAATCACCTGTAGCCCTTCGTGCTTATTCCGGCGGAGGAATGAAACATAAAAGACTACAGGTAATAACTCGAATATTAAGAAGGTGTTAAAGAACAATGCCTTTTTTCTCAAATATAATAGACATTGCGCTATAATCCAAGCAAATACGCTTTATTTGAAGAGGCCACCAGTCAACCAGGTGATCAACTCATCCAACCCGGTAACTGCGCCCCTGTCCGCTACGATAGCGGGAATTGCAGCGATGGTGCCATTCTTTTCAACCACAACGCTGTTCAGAATAGACTTGCCAGTTGCGTCAACGCCTACGTAAACCAAGGTCTTTTGTCCTTCTTCGTTGATGGCGTCAATAAAGCGGATACCCACACAACCGGGCTGAGCCAGGATCTGATCAATGACCTTGCGGCCGATCAGTACTGCGGTGAAGGCTTCAGGGTAAGTTGTCTGATATGATTGGATAAGTTCTTTTGCCAGTTGATGGTCAATTGCCTCGCCTACGGACGCGACCTCCAGATTAGTAAGTAGCTCTTTTTGTTGCATAAAGGAATTTTTAGAGGTTGAAAAGTGTTAGTTTGTAAGGCTAAGTAACCCCTAAAAAAAAAACTGGCCAAGGGCCAATAATGATGGTAAAATGCGTTAAATTGCCTGTAATTCAAGCCTGTATTGTGTTTGAACGGTTTTTACGAGGGGGATTACGAAGTAAAAATCGAGTAGTTTCACGTGCTTTAATTAGTATTTTTACTATGGGTAAGATCGTAGATTTGGCTAGGGAAATTACCAAAAGAGGAATTCCACATTCGGGTCCGGTTCTGTGGATAAGTGTGGGGAATTCAGGTGGATAACGGGGAGTACGGGTGAATAAGCGGGGGTGGTCGGAGGTAGGCGAGGGGTGGTCTGGGCGTGGGGGTGAAATTTAATCCCTGAATTTTCGTTGTAGGTTTCGGCTTGGTGTTTTCTCTATTAATTTGTGGAAAGTGGGGAAGGGATAGTGGAAAGTGGGGAGAAGGGAAGTTGACTGATATTGGATTTTAATATTCGGTTTTTTAGGATATTAGAATCTTTTACTGGACGGTAACGGGGACATGGATGGTTTGTGTGAGATCCATATCAATCAACTTCCGGCATAAAGTTAAGAAGGCGGGGGATGCCGGACAAGCGCAGAACTGCCCGATTATTCGATTGCGGAAATTACGATGTGATTGGTAAATGTTCGTGAAAAGTCAATAACCGACATTTTAGATAACCAATTAGATAACCAAAATTCAAAGACCTATCCCTGGTAATTTTACAAACCTGAACCGATGACTGCTGAACTCGTAATAAAGGTATCGATCGCTGATGATCACAAGATCTTCCGTGACGGTATAAAAATGGCGTTGAAAAACAAGGAATACCTGAGAATTCTTTGGGAGGCTGAAGACGGGAAGGACCTGGTGCACAAGATGCAGATCAAGCGGCCGGATGTGCTCCTGATGGATATCCGGATGCCGGAGGTGGATGGGATCAATGCCATCGGGTTGCTCAGGAAGGAGTATGAGGATGTGAAAATTATCGTGCTTACGATGTATGATGACCAGGAGATGATCTCGAAGATGATGGAAATGGGGGCGAATGCTTATCTGACCAAGACGACGGACCCGGATGAGATCTATCAAGCCATCCTCACCTGTATGAATGACGATTTCTATTTCAATGACTTGGTTAACAAGGCTGTGTTGTCGAAGTTGCAGACGAAGCGGCAGGTCCGGCAATTCTATCCCAGTCCTATCAAGTTTTCCGAGAAGGAGATCCGTATCCTGAAGCTGCTGGCGGAGGATAAGACGACGGAGGAGATCTCGAAGGAGGTGTACCTGAGCACGCGGACGATCGAGACGATCCGGCAGAACATGAAGACGAAGATCGGGGCGAAGACGATTGCCGGGTTGATCATGTATGCGATGCGGAATAAAATTATTGATTGAAAATCAGCTGTTCGGAGGTCAAATTTTTTGTTGACATTTCAGAACTCAAGGGTAACTACTCCACTCTTGATGGCATAGATGGCGAGGCCTACCCGGCTTTTTACGTTTAGCTTTATGAATAGGGAGTCCCGGTAATTATCGACGGTTCGGGGACTTAGTTCCATTATGGTGGCAATTTCTTTGTAGGTCATATCGGTGCTGGCCAGTTTCAGGAAGGTGAGTTCGTTCTCGCTCAGACCGAATCGCTCTGCCGGGTTGCCGGACAGATCTTTTTTGAAGATATTTACCAGTTTGCCGGCGGAATGTTGGGAATAGAAATAGCCTGATGCCATAACGGAATGAATGGCCAGCTGTAATTCGCTGGGGTGGATGTCCTTTTTCAGGAAACCCCGGGCTCCCGCCTGTAGCATTCGCAGCAGGCTGATCTCGGAGTCGTACATAGTAAGAACCAATACATAGATTTGCGGATGATTGACTCGTAGTCGTTTAGCTGTTTCATAACCATCCATTTCAGGCATATTGAGATCGAGGATCACCAGATCCGGGAGGTTGTCCTGCTGTATGCGCTCGAACAAGTCCCGGCCATTGTCGGCCAGCAGGATGACCCTACAGTGCTCAAAACCATTGATCACGACGGACAGTGCATCGCGCAGAAGCACGTGATCGTCTGCCATTGCAATTTTAATTGTTTGCTCTTTCATCTGCCGTATGGGTTTTTAATATGGAACAGAAAGGTTTACGGTTGTGCCCGTGCCGGGGCTGCTTCGGATTTCGAATAGTGCGCCGATAAGTCGCGCTCTTTTTGTCATATTGAGGATGCCCGTAGAATTAGGGTTAAGGGCGGCAGCGGGGTCAAAACCCACTCCATCGTCTTCAACCGATAAGAATAGATGCCCCTGCTCATACCTGAGGAGAATGTCGACTTTGCGGGCATCGGAGTGGCGAACGATATTGTTGATGGCCTCCTGAATAATGCGGAGGATGAAGATTTCGGACTGCTCGTCCATAAACCTGTTGTCACCGGTTACCCCGAATGAGATTTCCGCCACATCGAGTTTTCTCAAATATGCGATCTGCAGCTCTATGGCGGGTACCAGGCCATTGTTGCGAATCAGGTCAGAGTTGAGGCTCCTGGAAAGATCGCGTAAATCGTCGAGAGCCTGGGTCAGCAGGTCGGCGGAGTGGGCAATCTTGTTTTGGGCCAAAGGTAATTGGCTAAAATCCAGTGTATTAAGCTGCAATTTTGCCAGTGATATGAACTGGCCGATGTTGTCATGGATATCCCGGGAGATGTATTGAAAGGTTTGTTCCTGAATTTCCAGCTGGGTCTTTAGCAGCTCTTTTTCGGCATTCGCTTTTATGCTTTCGAGTTGGAGCGTAAAATTCATTTGTCGCTTACGGTACAAAAAAAGTATGACCAGGATAAAGCCCAGCAATAGAAGGATCATGACGGTCGCAATGACGAATATGAGGACTACTATTTTCCCTGTCGGACTGTTCATGAAGATATCTGTCGCAGACGGAATTTGAGATAAAAATAATGGAATTCATATTATAATCCAGCGTGGAATCACCCTGCCAGCGTGAGAAAATTACGCTGAAACGGGGATTGAATCCTCAGGGGTGACCGACTGTGCATTAGAAGGAGGGCAAAGGTATGCCCTGATCAGCAGTGCAAACAGGAGGGAGTAAAGGGCATAGTTTATGGTGAAAACCGTCTCTTCGTACCCTTTCATTAAATAAATTGTCAACAGGAGCGGGATGCTGCAAGCTTTTAGAAAAAGTATCCCTGTGATGACCCAGAACGCCGGTTGATCTTTTAAAGGCCGGAGATTGGAGGTTTGGAATAGCCGATAAAAATATATAAGGCAAGGCGGTACAAGGAAGGCCGATTGCAGCGTGAAATAATAGACCTGATGGGTATGCAAGTATGGGATTGTAAGAATAGCCAAAATAAGCAAGACAAAAAATGCCAATGCATTGATCCTAATGATCCGTTTCCAAGAAGGGGAGCCTACGGACCGGAGAATAAAAAGGTTAAGAGCGACAAATTCAAAGACCACCCAGGCATAACGTGAAATCGACGTGATCGCCAATAGAAGAAAATCGCCGGGATAATATAAGAAAGCAACGCAAACAATGATATCGGACAGCAGCGAGGATGCAATATAGTACGGGAAAATACGCATACTGGGATGTCGTCGATAACAAGCGATGCTAACCACAAGTGCTGCCAAAGTACATACCATAAGAACAGTGACGCCATAGTAGCTAGAGGACAAAAAATGGAGCAGTTTCAAGCATATCGTTTTAGATGAATGTAATGAAGTTCATTCGATTTGCCCCGGGGCAAATTCTAGGTTGCGATTCTGGCCTCCGGCTCGGGCGGGCACAGAAAGGCCCTGATTAACAATAAGAAGAGTATTGAATATAAAATATAGTTTAGAGAATAGGCATCATTGTAGAATTGGGCGCTTTGCTTTAAAAATTTGGAGGCCACCAACAACGGTATTTCGCATGCGTTTAGGAAAAGTATACCCGTAATCACCCAGAAAGCCGGCTGGTCTGATAACGAGCGGAGGTTCTTTGTTAAAAAAAGCTCATAAAAGTAGAAGAGGCATGGGATCACCAGAAAAAAAGACTCCGGTAGGAAAAAATAAACGGTAGTCAGGTTATACATCCGGCTAAAATCAGGAAATGTCAAAGCAGTTTCCACGGCAATGAGACCAAAGAACAGGAAAGCATTGATCTTTATGATACGTCTTCTTCGCGGCGATAGGATATATCGCAGAATAAAGAGGTTGCAGACAATGAATTCGAATGCCAGGAAACTCAAACCTGTAATGTACATCTGATCCACCCGGAAATCCCCCAGGTGCCGATCGGGATACGCATAATAGCAGGACATATCCTGAAAAAAGGAGAATGCAATATACCATGTAAAAATTCGCAAATCCCGGTGACGCTTATAGCGGATGATACCGATTATGAGGGCGGCCAGGGTGAAAAAGATCATAATGCCGCATAGGTAATGGCTAAGCCCGAAATAGGCGAAGTGTTCCAAACTAAAGGTTTTAGGTAAAATAGGACAAATTATCGAATCGCGGCGGGCGCCTGTCAGGATACCGTGAAATCACCCTCTTCCGGCAAGAAAAATACCCGGGTTGGGAGGGCGGCTTGCACTTGGTGGACTTTCTCTATCCGGATAACTTTGGTAGACTGTTGTTAACCATTACGCCTAAGCCTGGACTTTTGCCTGCAGGTTTGGCAAGGACGAAATCGGGCCTGGCTATTCTTGCGGGCCCGACTCCTTTTTTGGGGGGGATGGGTGGTTGGGGGGCGTTTATTGCCGGAGGTGGTGGCTGGAATTAAAAAAGCCCATTTCGCTGCGCTTTGGGTACACCGTTTACGCAGAGAAACAGGCAAAAACTTCTAAACCAGAGAGGAGAGTAGGGATTTGATGCAAACCGCGGGTGCATCAGTCACCTGGATATTGGATTGGCTGGTTTCATAGGATGCTTGGCCGGGTCATAGGATAAGGTCTTTGAACTAAGGCAGGATCTATAGGATATTGAATCTAAAAACGGCGAAAAAAGTTGATTGACTATTGGATTTTGCTTGGTTTCATAAGATATTGAAAATCGTTTTGGACGGTTCTAGGACATTGGACGATCTGAGGTGCTAATCCCGTCAATCAACTTGTAAAACAAAGTTAATTGTGAATAAGTATGTGGACAAGCGCAGAACTGCCCGATTTTCGCCATTCAGTTTTTACCGCTCTACTCGTAAAATACCTACTTTCTTCCACGTATAAATTCCTCTTTTATATCGAAAAAAAACCACTTATCTTCGTAGAAACGTGGGGTGAGCGTAGTTTCCGAATTTCGATTGTCGCGTAAATTTCCTATAGTAAGTCTAGCAAATTTTGCGTCTTTTTGTAGGATGTTCGACAGTCGATCCGTCTGTCCGACGTAAACACTAAAATCGTATGAAAAGACCAGAACCCGGCCAGCCGATCAAAGTAGCCATTGCCGATGATCATGCCCTATTCAGGGCCGGTGTGAAAACAGCTCTTGCCGTGAAAAAGGATGTGGAACTGATCGCCGAAGCGGATAATGGCATGCAGCTTTTGAATCTCCTCAAACATATGGAGCCCGATGTAATCCTCCTGGACATCCAGATGCCCATTATGGATGGTATTCAGACCTTACCGGAAATCCGGAAGGACCATCCGCATGTGAAGGTGATCATCTTATCTATGCACAACGACCATTCCATGATCTCGAAGCTGATGGAAATTGGGGCGAATTCCTACCTGACGAAAAATTCCGATTCGGAGACGATCTATCAGGCCATCAAGACCTGCTACGAGCAAGAATTCTTCTTCAACGAACTGACAAATAAAGCCTTATTAACGGGCCTGCGCACCAAGCGGCCGGAGATCGGGGCGGTCGCGGATGTGAATCTGACCGAGAAGGAGCTGACCGTGCTGAAGCTGATGTGCGAGGAAAAGACGACGAAAGAGATCGCTGATATTGTGGATATCTCGCCGCGGACGGTGGAGGCGATCCGGGATAAGCTGAAGACCAAGACCGGCGCGAAATCGATGGCTGGTCTGGTGATGTATGCGGTAAAGAACGGCATTATCCAGCAGCGGTGATAAACGCGGGGCGAACGCGTGTGAACACGAGAAGCGCACGTGCAAGAAATTCATATGTTCCTGAATTTTAATGGGGAAGTCCGGGAAGCGGGGGTAGCGCTCCTGCGGACTGACAACCGGGGTTTCCGGTATGGCGACGGTCTTTTCGAGACAATGCTGTTTCGGGGCGGCAGGATTCGGCTGGGGCAATATCACTTTGAACGTTTGGTTGGGGGGATGCGGCTGTTGGGGCTTGAATTTCAGCAAGCGTTTGATCGGACAATGCTGGAACGGCTAATCGGGGAGTTGTGTGCCGTCAACGGGCTTGATTCGGGGGTCCCGGCCCGGGTCCGGGTGACGGTGTTCAGGGGCGGTGCGGGGTTGTACAATACCCTGGATAAGGAGGCGGCTTATTGCATCGAGGTAAGCGGTTTGACGGGTGGGGGATGGAAGGAAGATGGATTTGCGTTGGCAGTGTTTGCGGATGGGAGAAAGGCTATCGATGCCTATTCGGGCATCAAGTCAAATAATTATCAGTTGTCGACCGTTGCGGGGATGTTTGCGGCGCAGCAGGGTTTTGACGATTGCTTGCTACTGAACAATCATGGGCGGGTGGTGGAAACCACCATGGCAAATATCTGGTGGGTCAGGGAGGGCCGGTTTTTTACGCCGCCGCTTTCGGAGGGTTGTGTCGCGGGGGTTATGCGACGCTGGCTGCTGGGTGCGTTGGCGGCGGCGGGCTATGATGTGCGGGAAGCACCGATCAGGCCGGAGGAACTGGCAGAGATGGATGAGATCTTTATTTCCAACGCAATACGGGGAGTGCAATGGGTGCGTGATCTTAGTGGTCAGGGCTTTAGCTGTCGATTGTCGGCGGCGATATATGACGAAATTATTCCAAAAATTCAGGTGTGAAACATGAAACCCGGATTACAATCTGATTCCGGCGGGATTGATCAATGAATGATCGAAAGGGAGTGGGTTTGTTCGCGGGTATGCAGGCGGTCGTAGGTGCGGAGGAGGGTATGGATGGCATTTTCTCCGTCAGGGCCGAGCGTGAGGCTATAGTTGTTGACATAGAGGTCGATGTGCTGGCGCATGACGGATTCGTCCATTTCCTGGGCGTGGGTTTTTACGTAGTCGGGGAGGGCGGGGTAGTTGGAGAAAGCGTACCCGAGGCTTTTACGAATGAGGCGGTTGACCTTGG
>Ga0210383_10000848_pt1 | contig 28260 bp, 24 predicted proteins | sample IncBWC14OmetaG_FD_160072 | JGI IMG/M metagenome (GOLD analysis project Ga0210383, IMG submission 160072) | Forest soil microbial communities from Barre Woods Harvard Forest LTER site, Petersham, Massachusetts, United States - Inc-BW-C-14-O ... | reverse complement strand
ATCTTGCCCAGAATGTGGCCCTCCGCGAGCCGCCGGTAGGCGTCCTGGACCCGATCCAGCGGGAACGCCGCCGCGATCGGCACCTCCAGCTCGCCCGCGGCGATCAGCGCCGCGAGCTCGGCGAGCACGCTGGCGCTGGACCCGGCCGCGCTGGCCTCGCCCTTAACCCCGTACCGCGCGACGGCTTCGAAGTTGGCGATGGTGTCGATGCGGGACGGCTCGACGCCTAGCTCGAGCGCCAGCTGCACGTAATCCGCACCGAACGTGTCGACGAACGCGTCCACCTTGCCGGCCGCCTGCCGAATCTGTTCGGCCACCCCGTCGCCGTAGGCCACGGGAATGACCCCGTGCCCTGCCAGCCACTGGAAGTGGGCCTCGCTGGCCAGCCCGATCACGCTCGCGCCGGCCCGCCGGGCCAGCTGGACCGCGAGCGAGCCGACCCCGCCGGTGGCTCCGGCGACCACCACCGTGTCGCCCTCGGTCAGGCTCACCGCCCGGACCGCTGCCCACGCGGTGGCCCCCGCTACGAACAGCGCCCCGGCGACCTCCCAGGGCACGCCGGCCGGCTTGGCGGTCAGGTGGTGCGCCTCAACCACGACGTACTCGGCCTGGCTGGCCCGGTTGTCGGTCCAGCCGATCACCTCGTCGCCCGCCGAGAAGCTCGTCACTCCCGGGCCGGCCTCAGCCACGATCCCGGCCAGGTCGCTGCCCTCGCCGGACGGGAACGTGGCGGGCCACCTGGCGTCCAGCAAGCCCTCGCGGATCTTGGCCTCGCCGGGATTGATCCCCGCCACCTTGACCTGGACCAGGACCTGTCCCGCTCCTGGCACCGGGCGAGGCACGTCCACGACCTTCAGGACGCCGATCCCGCCGTACTCATCGAACCTGACTGCCTTCACTGGCGCTCCTTCTTCTTCGTGGGGGGATGCCATCCCCCAGACCCCCCGGCTCAGGGCTCTCTCGGCCAGTAGCTAACTGCCTGCCGTAGGCCTTTATGCCGCCGCCGCCGTCGCCGTCGCCGCAAGGGAAATGTCGGCGTCGCGCATAGGGTGCCTCTGTGGCCGAACGCTGGGATCGCGCGCGAGTGCTCGCGCAGGCACCTGACGCGTCGTCGCTGCGGGCCGCGCAGCTCCTGGCGTCGGGCCGCTCCTGGCCGCTGACCGGAGCCGAGGACGACAGCGCGCTGTGGGGTGAGTGCCTCGGCAGCACCGTCACGCCCTACCGCACCGTAGTCGACCTGTCCGGGCCTGCGTACCGGTGCTCCTGCCCGAGCCGGAAGTTCCCGTGCAAGCACGCGCTCGCCCTGATGCTGCTGTGGTCGGACGGTACGGTCGGGACGAACGGCGGCCCGCCCGACTGGGCCGCGAGCTGGCTCGCTGCCCGCTCGGCCAAAGCCAGCGATCCGAAAGAACCGAAGGCCCCGGCCGATCCCGCCGCCGCGCTACGGCGCGCCGAGCAGCGGGAGGCGCGGGTCGCGTCCGGCCTGACCGAAGTCGACCGCTGGCTGTGCGATCAGGTCCGTCAGGGCCTGGCCGCCAGCCAGCGGTACGGCTACCGGCACTGGGACGACATCGCCGCCCGCATGATCGATGCGCAGGCGCCTGGCCTGGCCGAACGCCTCCGTGCCCTGGCCGCGGTCCCGTACTCAGGGCCCGGCTGGGACGGTCGGCTCCTGGAGGAGTACGCGCTGCTCTGGCTGCTGGCCGCCGCTGGCCGTGAACAAGCCGGACTGCCGCCGCCGCTGCGGGATACCGTGCGATCGCGGGTCGGTTTCACCATCCGCCAGGCCGATGTGCTAGCCAGTGCGACGCCAGTGCGGGACCACTGGCACGTCCTGGCCCGGCGGGACCTGGACCAGGACCGGATCCGGACCCGGCGGGCCTGGCTGCGCGGTCGGCACACCGGCCGGACCGCGCTCGTCCTCAGCTTCGCCGCGGTCGGCCAATCGCTGGACGACTCGCTCACAGTCGGCACCCAGATCGACGCTGACCTGGCCTTCTACCCCGCCGCCGTTCCGCTCCGGGCGCTGGTGGCCACCAGGTACGACACCGGTCCGGGCGGCGTGCCGCTCGGCGCCACCGTCGCCGAGATGCTGGCTGGATACGCAGCGGGGCTCGCCCAGGACCCGTGGCTGGATACCTGGCCCGCCGTGCTGGAGGCCACCCCGGCCCGTGCCCCGGTCGCCTGCCTGTCCGACGCGGTCGGTGAGGCGCTGCCGCTGCATCCGGGCGCCGGCGACTGCTGGCCGCTGCTTGCGCTGTCCGGCGGCCACCCGCTGACGGTAGCCGGGGAGTGGACGCCGCGCGGTCTGTGGCCGCTGACCGCCTGGGACGAGGGCGGGATGGCGGTACCACTGTGAGCGAGCCAAAGGGGCGCGGTGTCGCCTGGACTGAGGAGCGACGAAGGAGCGACGAAGGAAGGCGGCACCTTAGAAGCGCCCCGGAGGCGAGCGGGGGACACTGTGAACTCATGGCATGACCTGGTCACCGCGAGTCTTATTGGGACCGAACGGAGCGTGGTTCCTGCGGTCGGCATCCCCGGCCTGCCCCCCGCGGAAGACGACCCGGGCGATCCCGCGGCCGTCCTGCTCGACCGGGCGGCGCTGCTGACCGCCGCCCGCCGGGCGGGCCGGCGGCCCGATCGCGCCGAGCCGCTGCCCGCCTGTGCGCCGGACCCTAGACCCACGGTGAGCCCGGCCGCGGCCCGCCGCCTACGACGGCTGATCAGCGGCGAGCATCCCGACCTGCTGACCGAATGGCTGGCTGCGGCCGTAGCCCGCGGTCTGCGGCTTCCACCGCAGCTGCTTCCGGCCCTGCTGGATCGGGTGCGACGGGGTCGGCCTGCGGATCCGGGACTACCGCGGCTGCTGGCCCAGGCGGGCGGCCCGCGAGCCCGCTGGCTGGCCGACCTCAACCCGGACTGGGAACACGCGGCAGAAGAGCCCTCGACCGACGATAAGACGTGGCGGCTCGGTGATACCCGGCAGCGACGCGGCTACCTGGCCTCGCTCCTGAACCGTGACCCCGACGCGGGCCGCGCCCTGATCACCGGCGGCTGGGACGCGGCGGGCGCGGCCGACCGGGTCATGTTCCTGTCCGTCCTGGCCGACGCACTGGGACCGGCAGACGAGCCGCTGCTCGAAGCCGCGCTTGACGACGGCGCGGAGGACGTCCGCCGCTGGGCGGCCTACCTCCTGGCCCGGCTGCCAGGGTCGGCTCTCGGGCAGCGGATGGCCGCGCGTGCCCTGCGCTATGTACGGGTCGAGCAGACCGTGCCAGGTCCTCGGCTAAGCATCGGCACGTCGCGCCAGCCAGATCCAGAACTGCAGCGCGACGGGATCGCAGCCCACCCGGAGCCGATCCGCGCGCCGGTCGAGAGCCGGAATCATGTCTTGCTCGAGGTCCTGGCCCGGACCCCGCTGAGTACCTGGACCGACGGCTTCGGGCTGACGCCGGCCGAGGTCGTGGCCCTGCCGTCGGGCGGCTGGGCACCGGTCATGTTCGCCGGCTGGTCACGCGCGGCGATCGCGCAAGGCAACCGGGACTGGATCAGCGCCCTGCTCGGCCGCGCCCTGCTCGGCCCGCCGGGCCCGGCGGCGGAGATCGAAGCGCTGCGGCAGCTGGCCCGGCGGGCCGATCCGGCCCTCGGCGCACCAGGCGCCGTACCCGTCTCAGCAGGTGATCCGGACGCGCCGCCGCCTATCCGGGACGCGGCCCGGATTCTACGGTTCCGCCACGACATGCTGAAGGAGCTCGATGATGGATGACGGCCGGGTCGCCGAGACGATCCTGCGCCCGCACGCCGAGCATGAGCACCACGCTGAGCTGGCCGCCCTGGCCGCCGCCGACGACCGGCCCCGGCCCCCTGGCTGGCGGCTGTCCCCGTGGGCGGTGACCACCTACCTGCTGGGCGGCGAGGCGGGCGGCACCGAGATCACGCCGAAGTACGTGGGCTCGCGCCGCCTGGTCGAGGTCGCCGTGGCCACGCTGGCCACCGACCGCGCCCTGTTGCTGCTCGGCGTGCCGGGCACGGCCAAGACCTGGCTGTCCGAACATCTGGCCGCGGCCATCTCCGGCGACTCCACCCTGATGGTGCAGGGCACCGCGGGAACCGCGGAGGAGGCAGTCAGGTACGGGTGGAACTACGCGCGGCTGATCGCCGAAGGGCCGTCCTGGGACGCCATGGTGCCCAGCCCGGTCATGCGCGCGATGGCTGCGGGCCAGATCGCACGGGTCGAGGAGCTGACCCGCATGCCCTCGGACGTGCAGGACGCGCTGATCACCATCTTGTCCGAGAAGACGCTGCCGATCCCGGAGCTGGGCAGTGAACGGCAGGCGGTCCGCGGCTTCAACGTCATCGCCACCGCCAACGACCGGGACCGCGGCGTGAACGAGCTGTCCAGCGCGCTGCGTCGGCGGTTCAACACCGTGGTGCTGCCGGTGCCCGAATCGGCCGAGCAGGAGGTGGAGATCGTCACCCGTCGGGTCGCCCAGCTCGGCCGCTCGATCGGGCTCCCGGAGACCACGCCCGGTGCCGAGGAGATCCGGCGGGTGGTCACCGTCTTCCGCGAGCTGCGCCAGGGCGTCACAGAAGACGGCCGGTCCAAGGTCAAGTCGCCGAGCGCCACGCTCTCCCCGGCCGAGGCGATCTCGGTGATCACCAGCGGGCTGGCCCTGGCCGCGCACTTCGGTGACGGCATGCTCCGCGCCGCCGACGTGGCCGGCGGCATCACCGGCGCGGTCATCCAGGATCCCGTGTCCGACCGGGTGGCGTGGCAGGAGTACCTGGAGACCGTGGTGCGCGAGCGAGATGACTGGAGTGACTTCTACCGTGCGTGCCGCGAGGTGGCCGGGTAGTGACTAGTCCGACGCTGTACGGCATCCGGCATCACGGGCCGGGATCGGCGCGGTCGTTGCGGGACGCGCTGATCGAGCTGAGTCCGGACGTGGTGCTGATTGAGGGCCCGCCCGAGGCGGACGGGCTGGTAGAGCTGGCCGGCGATCCGCAGATGCAGCCGCCGGTGGCGTTGCTGGGGTACGTGCCCGGGGAGCCCGGGACGGCGGCGTTCTGGCCGTTCGCGGTGTTCTCGCCGGAATGGCAGGCGATCAGGTACGCGCTCGGCGCGGGCATACCGGTCCGGTTCTGCGACCTCCCGGCCGCCTACCAGCTGGCCATGGTCGGCCGCGGAAACGACAAGCCGCGTACCGACCCGGTCAGCGAACTGGCCGCAGCCGCCGGATACGACGACCCGGAGCGGTGGTGGGAGGACGTAGTGGAGCACGTCCCCGGGCCGGCGGTCTTCGCTGCCCTGGCCGAAGCCATCGGGTTCCTGCGCGCCGAGGACGCCGAACCGGACCCCCGCGACGCGGTCCGCGAGGCGTACATGCGTAGGGTGCTCCGCCGGACGGTCAAGGACGGCTACCAGCGGATCGCCGTAGTCTGCGGCGCCTGGCACGTCCCGGCCCTGCAGGACCTCCCGGCCGCGGCGGCCGACGACCGGCTGCTGCGCGGACTGCCCAAGATGAAAGCCACCCTGACCTGGGTCCCGTGGACCTACGGCCGCCTGGCCTACGCGTCGGGCTACGGGGCCGGCATCCGGTCCCCCGGCTGGTATGACCATCTGTTCTCATCGGCCGGGCAACCCCTCGAGCGGTGGCTGGCCAAGGCCGCTGCCGTGCTGCGCGATGAGGGGGTTCCGGCGTCGTCCGCGCACGTGATCGAATCGGTCCGGCTGGCCGAGGCGCTGGCCTCGCTGCGCGGAAGGCCGCTGGCGGGCCTGGAGGAGGTCACCGAGTCGGCCCGCGCCGTCCTGTGCGAGGGCAGCGACCTGCTCGTCGGGCTCATCCAGCGGCGCCTGGTGGTCGGCGAGCGCCTCGGTGCGGTACCCGCCGCGACGCCCATGGTTCCGCTGCAGCGTGACGTGCATGACCAGCAGCGCAGCCTGCGGCTGCGCCCCGAGGCCGAGCCCCGCGACTATGACCTGGACCTGCGCAAGCCGAAGGACCTGGCCCGCAGCCACCTGCTGCACCGGCTTACCCTGCTCGGCGTGCGCTGGGGCACGACGCAGCAGGGCCGGACCCAGAACATCGGAACGTTCCGGGAGAGCTGGCAGCTGGCCTGGCGGCCGGAGCTGGACCTGGCCCTGATCGAGGCGAGCATGTGGGGCGGCACGGTCGAGGCCGCCGCCGTGCAACGAGCTCGTTCCGCAGCCGCCGAAGCGGCCGCGCTTGAGGACCTGACCAGGCTCGTCGAACGGTGCCTGCTCGCCGACCTGGGCGACGCCCTGCCGGAAGCGCTAGCGGCGGTCAGAGACCGCGCCGCGCTGGAGGGTGACGTGACACACCTGATGACGGCGCTGCCCGCTCTGGTCCGGGCGGCCCGGTACGGCGACGTGCGCGGCACCGATCCCGGCCGGCTCGGTGAGGTCGCCGTCGAGCTGATCACCCGGATCTGCGCCGGCCTGCCCGCCGCGGTGACGTCCCTGGACGAGACGGCAGAACGAGCCATGCGAGACCGCATCGACACCGTGCACTCGGCCATCGGCCTGCTGGCGGACGCCGGGAGCCGCGCTCGCTGGCTGGACACGCTGGTGCGACTGGCCCCGCGCTGCCCCCCGCTCGTCTCTGGCCGGCTGACCAGGCTGCTGCTCGACGCGGAACGGATCACCGGGGATGACGTGGCGATCCGGATGTCGCGCGAACTGTCCGCCGGTGCCCCCGCCGCGGCCGCGGCGGGCTGGGCCGAGGGGTTCCTGGCCGGCAGCGGCCTGCTCTTGCTGCACGATGACAAGCTGCTCGGCCTGGCCGACGGCTGGCTGGCCGGGCTGAGCGCCAGCGCCTTCGCCGCCGTGCTGCCTGCGCTTCGGCGGACCTTCGGCGAGTTCGCGCCGCCCGAACGACGCGCCATCGGCGACAAGGCGATGAGGCTGGACGGGAGCGGTCGGCCGCCGGCGCTGGCCGCGCCGGCCGACGACGACCTGGACCAGGACAGGGCGGCGATCGCGGTGCGGACCGTGGCCGCGATCTTGAGCCTGCGCGCTGCATCGGTACCCGCGCCATGAGCCGCGAGCACGATGAGCGGATGCGGCGCTGGCGGCTGGTGCTGGGCGCCGCGGACGGCACGGGGGTGGCGCTGACCGGCGACGACGCGCGGATCGACGCGGCGCTCGGCGCCTTGTACGACTCCGACGAGAGGCCGGGGCTGCAGGCCGCCGGGAAGCGTCAGCCGGGCCTGGGCGCCTCGGCCCCGCGGGTCGCCCGCTGGCTCGGCGACATCCGCGCGTTCTTCCCGGTCAGCGTGGTCCAGGTGATGCAGAAGGATGCAATCGACCGGCTCGGCCTGACCCGGCTGCTGCTCGAGCCCGAGATGCTCGATGCGGTCGAACCGGACGTGCACCTGGTCGGTACCCTGCTGTCGCTGAGCCGGGTGCTCCCCGAACAGGCGCGGGAGTCGGCCCGCGCCGTGGTCCGCACCGTGACCAGCGACCTGGAGCGGCGGCTGGCCCAGCGGACTCGTTCGGCGATCACCGGCGCGCTGAACCGGGCGAGCCGTACGAGCAGGCCGAGGCGCCCGGCTGACATCGACTGGGACCGCACCATCCGCGCCAACCTGCGTAACTACCTGCCCAGGCACCGGACCGTGGTGCCCGAGCGGCTCGTCGGCTACGCCAGGAAACAACAGGCCGTGGCGCGCGACGTCATCGTGTGCCTGGACCAGAGCGGATCGATGGCCTCGTCGGTGGTGTACGGCGGGGTGTTCGGCGCGGTGCTGGCGTCGATCCGGTCCCTGCGCACGTCGGTGGTCGCCTTCGATACGTCGGTCGTCGACCTGACCGAGCAGCTCAGCGACCCGGTGGACGTCCTGTTCGGCACCCAGCTCGGCGGCGGCACCGACATCAACCGGGCCCTGGCCTACTGCCAGCGGCTTATCACCCGCCCGGCCAGTACCATCCTGGTGCTGGTCAGCGACCTGTTCGAGGGCGGCAATCAGGACGAGATGCTGCGGCGGGTCGCAGACATCACCGCCGCGGGCACCCAGGTGATCGCCCTGCTGGCCCTGTCCGACGACGGCGCGCCGAGCTACGACCACGAGATGGCAGCCGCTCTGGCCCAGCTGGGCGTCCCCGCCTTCGCTTGCACCCCCGATTCGTTCGGTGACCTGATGGCGGCCGCCATCGAACGCCGCGACCTCACCGAATGGGCTCAGCGCCAGCAGGCGTCCGCGTTATGACTTACGCCGTTTCAGCATGATCCGGCGCGCCGCTTTGACCAGTTTCACCGCCGAGCCGGGCAGGGCGTCCCGGTCTCGCTCCGAGATCTCGATGACCTTGGTCAGCAGCATGATGGCCTGCTCTTCGGCCGTGTCCTTGCGGTGGTTCATGGGTCTTCCGTCGTGCTCAGCCGTTCGATGATCTCGGCGGCCGGGTACTCGGCGGCCGACCGGTAGCCTTGCCCGGCCCACAGCGACATCCGCTCGGTGTCACCGTCGGCGGCGGCCGCCGCCCGCAGCGGGCGTGTCGCGTTGTTGATCTCCGGATAGGCCGCGGGCGCGTCCTGATGATCGCGGATGAACTGGTTGACCAGCCCGCGGGCCGGCCGCCCGCTGAACGCCCGGGTCAGCGTGGTCGCGGTGTAGCGCGGATCGGCCAGCGCCGCCTTGTATCGCGGATGGGCGCCGCTCTGCGGACAACGCAGGAAGGCCGTGCCGCATTGCGCGGCCACCGCTCCGGCGGCGATCACGGCCTGTACCTGACGCGGGCCCATGATGCCTCCGGCCGCGATCTGTGGCAGGCCGGTGACCCTGGCCACCGCGCCGATCAGCGACAGCAGGCCGTAGTCCCGTCCGGGCTCATCGTCGTTCGCGAACGTCCCCCGGTGGGCGCCGGCCTCGTAACCCTGGACGCACAGCGCGTCCGCGCCCGCCGCGGCCGCCAAGGCCGCCTCGCCGGGGCTGGTTACCGTGACCGCGACCAGGCTGCCCGCGTCCTGCAGGGCGCTGATCACCTCGGCGGACGGGCAGCCGAAGGTGAAGCTGGTAACCGGCGGCGGATCGGCCAGCAGAGCCGCGACCTTGCCGTCGAAGCCGTCGTCGTCCCAGGTGGCGTCGCCCAGCGGTCCGGCGCCGCGCAGGGCGCCGAGGTACCGGTCCAACACCTCGCGGTCCGCGCATGGTGGGCCAGGGACGAAGACGTTCACCCCGAACGGTTCCGAGGTCGCGGCCCGCACGGCGGCGACCTCGGCGGCCATTGTGGCGGGTGTCTTGTAACCGGCCGCCAGGAAGCCCAGCGCACCGGCGCGACCGGCCACGACCACCAGCTCGGTGGTCGACGGGCCGCCGGCCATGGGCGCGATGACGATCCGGTGCCGCAGCAGGTCCGCGAGTGCGCGCCGGGCCATCACCGGCGCCGGGTGATCGAAGATGGGGTCATCGGCACGAGCCTACTGGCGGCAGTACGGCAAACCAGGGCTGGATAATTACAGCACTGAGTGCCAAAATAGGGCCTTCAGGCATTGTGGCCGGGCGAGGGAGACCGATGGCAAGCACGCGCGAATGGTTCGAGACGGTCGAGGAGGCGCGCCGGAGAGCCCAGCGGCATCTGCCCAGGTCGGTGTATATGGCGCTGGTGGCCGGTACGGAGCAGGGCGTCACGCTGCGGGACAACGTGGCCGCCTTCAGCGAGCTGCTGTTCACCCCGCCGCACATCGGCGACCTGCCCGCGACCCGGCACCTGGCCACGTCGGTCCTGGGACAGGACATCGCGCTTCCCGTCATCGCGTCTCCGACCGGGGTACAGGCCGTGCACCCCGAGGGCGAGGTGGGAGTGGCGCGCGGAACGGCTGAGGCGGGGACGGTCGTGGGCCTGAGCTCCTTCGCCAGCATGCCGGTGGAAGACGTGGCGGCGGCGAACCCGAACCTGTTCTTCCAGGTCTACTGGTCGGGAAGCAAGGACGCGATCCTGCAGCGGATCCAGCGGGCTCGCCGGGCCGGGGCCAAGGCCTTGATCGTGACCCTGGACTGGTCGTTCTCCAACGGCCGGGACTGGGGCAGCCCGTCCATCCCGGAGAGGATGGACCTGCGGGCCATCGTGCGGTTCGCGCCGGAGGGCCTGACCCGGCCGCGCTACGTCCGTCAGTGGCTGCAGGCCGGCGGCCTGCCTGACCTCACCGTGCCCAACATGGCCGCCCCCGGCGAGCCGGCCCCCACGTTCTTCGGCGTCTACGGCGAGTGGATGCAGACCCCGCCTCCCAGCTGGGCCGACCTGGCCTGGCTACGCGAGCAGTGGGGTGGTCCGTTCCTGGTCAAGGGCGTGATGCGCGCCGACGAGGCCCGCCACTGCGTGGATATCGGCGCCACCGCCGTCTCGGTGTCCAATCATGGCGGCAACAACCTGGACGGCACCCCTGCCTCTATCCGCGCGCTGCCGTCGGTGGCAGACGCGGTCGGTACCCAGGTCGAGGTCCTGCTGGACGGCGGCATCCGCCGCGGCAGCGACGTGGTCAAGGCGCTGGCCCTCGGCGCCCGAGCGGTCATGATCGGCCGCGCGTACCTGTGGGGTCTGGCCGCCAACGGTTCGGCGGGGGTGAAGAACGTTTTCGACGTGCTACGCGGCGGGATCGACTCCACGCTGCTCGCGCTCGGACGGCCGTCCGTTCACGACCTGTCCCCCGACGATGTCATCATCCCGGCGGACTTTACCCGCGGAATGTCCAAGTGACGGCTACCTAGCTGGGGCAGCAGCGGCCGGACGGTCCGCTGTTCGGCGCAGCCCTGCCAGACCCCGAGGCTGTACCCGATGTCGTCCAGCAGCCGCGCGGTGACGTAGCGCGCCGGATCAAGGGGCGGCCGCCGGTCCAGCCAGTCCAGCAGCGGCGGCGCGAGGACAAGCGCGGCCAGCGGCCATCGCATCCGGCGCGCGGCCACCGCGGCCGGCAGCGCCACCGGCCACCAGGTGCGGGAAATGGCGCTGCCTAGCGGCCGGCCGGCGGCGGCGGTCCCGCCTCCGGCCAGTCTGGCCGCCAGCGGCCAAGCGGTCCCAGCCGCGTGCCAGGGCCATTCCTCGCCGGTGACCCGGGCCAGGCGCCGGGCGAGCAGCGCGATGCTGGCGCCGGTGCAGGCGGCGCCCGCCGCCGGGCGGCCCGAAGCGACCGCCAGCCACGCCAGGGCGGTCCAGGCGGAGATGTAGAGCGGACGCACCGCCCCCGGATGACGCTGCTCCAAGATCGCGGCCGAGGTGCCGTAGTCCTTCCGGCGGCCGAACCACTGGCGCAGCCGTACCCGGTGCTGATGCGGCATGGTGGCGGCCGGCTCGTAGCGCACCCGCCAGCCGGACGCGGCTAGCCGCCAGACGAAATCGACGTCCTCCCCGACCCGCATGGTCTCGGTAAAACCGGTCCCGGCCGCCGCTCGCCGCACCACCAGCGCCGCGCCGGGCACGTAAGGCACCCGCGAGCCCGGCCGGACGATGCTATCCCGCGCGCCCATGTCCAGGGTGGAACTGGCCCCCTCGTATCGGGCCAGCCAGGTACGTCCGGGCTCATCGGGCACGATCCGCGGCGCGACCGCGCCCAGCGCGGGATCCGCGAAGTGCGGCAGCAGCGCGTCGAGCCAGCCGGGACCCGGGACGCAGTCCGAGTCGAGAAACGCGACCAGCGGCGTGTCCGCCGCGGCCAGGCCGGTGTTCCGGGCCGCGGCGGGCCCTCCGTTCACGGCGCGGTGCAACACGCGCGCGCCCGCGTCGGCCGCGATCCGCGCTACCGCGGCCGGATCGCCCGAGTCGTCGTCGACCACGATCACTCGCGGCATCTGGACCAGGCCGGCCAGGCAGCGGGCCAGCTCGGCCTGCCGGTCGCGGACCGGGATTATCACCGTGACGTCGCCGGGGCCCCCGGCGCCGGCCTGGACCTGCGAGCTCAGCACGGGATGAGCGATTCCGGTGTCGAGCAGGCGGCGGGCCAGCCCGCGGGCTCGGGTGTGGTCCGGAACCGGCGTCCCGGACCACCAGCCGGCTACGTGCCGCGCGCCGGACGGCGTCAGGCGCAGCACCCGGACCGGGGAACCGCCGACCAGCACCGTCCCTCCGGCCAGTAGGCGCGAGCCCGGATCCGGACGCAGGCCCATTCCCGCGGGGGCCAGCTCATCGGCTGGTCCGGGCTCGGCCCGTTCAGCCAACGACATGAATGCCACAACCACGTCGTCCTGACGACGTGGCCGTCACAACGACGTCGTTCGCGGGAGACCCTCGTGGGCGGCGAGCCCCGCCAGCGGGTTCTCGTCGCAGGCCCGCTGCGGCGGGCGCCGGCCGATCGTGACCGGGACCCGCCGGTGCGAATGGTCGACGCCCGGACGAGGCGGTCTCGCGTCACCCGGCTGGATGACGGCCAGGGCAGCCTCGCCGTGGCCTTGAACGCACTCCGGATCCGGCCCATCCAGCGGCAGGCCAGTAAAGAACTTGGCCGCCATGCACCCGCCACGGCACGAATCGAACGACCCGCAGGAACGGCACGCTCCCCCGGTCTGCGGCTCGCGCAGGTCGGCGAACAGCGGCGACTCGCGCCACACCGTTTCGAAGCCTCCTGCCCGCCGGACGTTCCCGGCCAGGAAGTTCTCGTGGATGGCGAACGGGCAGGCGTACACGTCGCCCACCGGATCGATGAGGCAGACCACGCGGCCCGCCCCGCACATGTTCAGCCCGGGCAGCGGCTTCCCGTACGGCGACAGGTGAAAGAACGAGTCCCCGGTGAGCACCTGCTCGCCGTGGGCGGCCAGCCAGTCGTAGAGTTCCCGCTGCTGCCCGGCGGTCGGGTGCAGCTCGGGCCACACGTCGGCGCCACGGCCGGACGGACGCAGCCGGGTCAGCCGCAGCTGCGCGCCGTGATCATCGGCAAGCTGCTTGAACGCGTCCAGCTGCGAGACGTTGTGCCTGGTCACCACCACGGAGACCTTGAAGCCGCGGAACCCGGCCTCGGCCAGGTTGGCCATGGCACGGATGGCCGTCTCGTAGGACCCGAGGCCGCGTACCGCGTCGTTGACCTCCGCCGTGGCCCCGTCCAGCGAGATCTGCACGTCGATGTAGTCGCTGGCGGCCAGCTTGCGAGCGGCCGCGGCGTCGAGCTTGATCCCGTTGGTGGAGAACTTGACCCCGACCTGGTGGGCGGTGGCGTAGTCCACCAGCTCCCAGAAGTCGGGGCGGACCGTCGGCTCGCCGCCGCCGATGTTGACGTAGAACACCTGCATGCGCTGCAGCGTGTCGATGACCGCCTGGCACTCGGAGGTGGTCAGCTCGCGCGGGTCCCGGCGGCCCGAGCTGGACAGGCAGTGCACGCAGGCCAGGTTGCAGGCGTACGTCAGCTCCCAGGTGAGGCAGATCGGAGACGTCAGCCCATTTTCGAACAGATCGATCAGCTTGCCCTTGGGACGGCGCCCGGCCGGGACGGTATCAGCGCCGGCAATCCTGCGGAACGCCGGCACTGACACCGTCGGGGCCGTGCGCCGCCGCGGGTCAGGGACGATCATGCTCGAGCTGGCCAGAGTCGCTAGAGCACGCCCGTAGGTGGGCAACTCGGACTCCGCAACGCCGGCCGTGATGCAGGCCTCGCGCGCGGTGCCATGCTCGGCCAGGGTCTCCAGCACCCTCAATAGGGTGGGGCTTTTGAGGAAGGAGAGGTTGCGAGTGCCGAAGTGGTAGAGCATGGCGCCGAACGGTTCCGGACGGATTGCCGCACGATCATCCAGACGCCAGGGGCGGTCTAGATCGAAGGGCGACGCTAGGTCAGTAGACACCGCACATGCCGTCGATCGAGACCTCCTCGACCAAAAGCTCGTCGGTGGCGAGCGGCTCGGCTTCGTCGTGGTCTGCGGCGGTCGGCACAGCAGCTACGGGTTCGTTCACGAGCACCTCCTGCGTTATGGCACTGGGTGCCATCGTAACGGCACCAAGTGCCGTCGATCAAGGCTCTTGGGCGGTATCAGACGTAGGATTGCCCCCGAACGGCCGGGCGGATCAGCGGGATGGTGGCGGAACGATGTCAGCGGCGGTGGCGCCGGGCGACCAGCCCGACGCGGGCGGACAGCCAGGGCGCCGGAGGGCGACCTCCCAGGCCGAGCTGGAGCACGTCGCGTTCGATCTTTTCGAGGCGAACGGGTTCGAGCAGACCACCGTCGAGGACATCGCGACGGCTGCCGGCATCGGGCGCCGGACGTTCTTCCGCTACTTTCCCTCCAAGAACGACATCCCGTGGGGCATGTTCGAGGTGGAGCTCGAACGCATGCGAGCTCGCCTCAAGGCCTGCCCGCGCGACGTCCAGCTGATGGACGCCATCCGGGTGGCCCTGGTCGACTTCAATCAGGTCGAGCTCGGGCAGATCCCGCGGCACCGGCGGCGGATGGAGCTCATCCTCCGGGTCCCGGCCCTGCTGGCCCACTCCACCCTGCGGTTCGCCGCCTGGCGCGAGGTAATCGCCGAATTCGTCGCCGATCGCACCGGCCAGCGGCCTGATGCCCTCGCGCCGCAAGCTATCGCGCACGCCGTCCTCGGCGTGGCGGTAGCCGCCTACGAACAGTGGCTCGACGACGAAGACGCCGAGCTGGGCCTCCTGCTAGACGCCGCGATGCGCCAACTCGGCGCCGCCTTCGCCCACCCCTAGCACGGGCATAGCATGGCCGCATGCCGGACGCGCCCAGCTCAGAGCTGGCCTTCGAGCTAGCCCAGGCGCACTGGCCGGAGGTGGAACGCGGCCCGCGACAGCTGCTCGTGGTCCCGGTCGGCTCCCTGGAGCAACACGGCCCGCATCTGCCGCTCGACACCGACACGCGCATCGCTGTGTCGGTGGCTCGGCGGGCCTGCGCGGGGCGGGTGGGCGTGGCGCTGGCCCCGCCGCTGCCCATCGGGGCCAGCGGCGAGCACGCGGCCTTCGCCGGCACGCTGTCCATCGGGTCCGAGGCGCTGGCATCCTGCCTGATCGAGCTGGGTCGGCACGCCAGCCTGCACTGGCCCGCGCTGCTGCTGGTCAACGGGCACGGCGGGAACGTTAGCGCGGTCGAGGCGGCCGTCGGGCGCCTCCGTTACGAGGGCCGCGCGTGCCTGGCTTGGCACGCGGCGCTGCCCGAGGGCGACGCACACGCGGGCCGGTCCGAGACCTCGATCATGCTCGCGCTGGCCCCCGGCGCGGTGCGGCTGGAAGCGGCCGAGCGGGGTGACGTACGCCCGCTGGAGCGCATCCTGCCGTTGCTGCGCGAGCAAGGGGTGCGCGCGGTGAGCGCGAACGGCGTGCTCGGCGACCCGGTCGGCGCGTCGGCCGCCGAGGGCGAGCGGCTGCTCAGGCACCTCGCGGACGGCCTGACCGCCGCGATGGACCGCTTCCTCGCAGCCAGCGCCGGCAGCGCCGGTACACCCGGCAGCGCCGGTACACCCGGCAGCGCCGGTACACCCGGCAGCGCCGGTACACCCGGCAGCGCCGGTACACCCGGCAGCGCCGGTAGCGACGGCAGCGCCGGAATACCCGGCAGACCCGCATGACCGGCCAGGAGGCGAGCGTGACGGACCGGCTGGCCGTGGTGACGGGGGCGGCCCGCGGGATCGGAGCCGCGGTGGCCCGTCGGCTGGCCGGTGATGGCTGGTCGCTGCTGCTGGTGGACGCGTGCGCGCCCCAGCCGCCCGCGGACTATCCGATGCCCACCCCCGAGGACCTGGCCGCGGTGGGCCGGGACTGCGCAGCCGGCGCCAGGGACGTCAAGGAGCTGATCGCCGACGTCGGCGACGGCTCGGTCCGCGACCAGCTGCGGAGCCTGCTAGCCGGCCGGGCTCCGGCCGCGGTCGTCACGGCGGCCGGAGTGATCCGCGGGGACATGGCCTGGGCGGTACCCGACGACGCGTTCGAGCTGATGCTCCGGGTGAACCTGTTCGGCGTCCGGCATCTGGCCGACGTGTGCGTCCCGCCCATGATCGAGGCCGGCGCCGGCCGGTTCGTCGCGGTCTCCTCGGCAGCCGCGCTGCGCGCCATGCCGCAGCTCGCCGCCTACTCCGCGGCCAAGGGCGCGGTGGTCGGCTACGTTCGCGCGCTGGCCGCCGACCTGGCCGGAACCGGGGTCACGGCGAATGTCGTCTGTCCCGGGTCTACCCGCGGGCCCATGCTCGCCGCCAGCGCTGCCGTTTATGACTTGCCCGACCAGGAGACGTTCGCCGCCCAGGCCCTGCTGCGCCGGCTGCTCGAGCCCAGCGAGGTCGCGGCGGCCATCACGTGGCTGTGCGGTCCCGACTCCGGCGCCCTCACCGGCGCGGTCATTCCCGTCGACGCGGGCCTGACCGCCTAGCTGGGCGATGTACCGGGAGCATCCCGACCGGCGGGAGCAGCAGGTCGGGCACTAAGCCAGACGCGCGCGATTACTGCAGGTTGGCCGGGTTACCGATGGGGTCGCCGACGTACTCGTGCATGGCGTCCAGGTTGTCGTGGGCGGGGTACTTAGCCGCGGCGGGCCCGTCCGCGAACGCGCGGAGCAGGTTCGTGGTCACCTGCTTGACGAAGGCCGGGGTGCGGCCGCCGATGCCGTGGGGGCGGTCGCCGTAGATCGCTTCAACCCAGCGCATGGTGCCCGAGTTGAAAACTCCCGCCCCGCCGGAATGCGTGTAGTAAGCGGAGTCGCCGAAGCTACGGGCGCCCTGGCAGACCAGCGGCGAGTGGGACAGCACCTGGATCGGCCGCGGCACCGGGTAGGCCGGGTTGACCCGGTCGTACTCCACGCCCACCAGGTTGGCGAAGCGGGCCCCCTCAGCCGCACCCGCCCCGGCGAACAGCCAGCTGTCCGGAGCGACCACCAGGTATGCCGCGTTTGCCGGGTAGCCCTCGTAGATCGTGCCGATCAGCGAGGATTCCGGGTCGGGCACCGGCGGTTCGCGCCAGTCGCTGGTGACCAGCGCGTTGTCCTTCCCGTACTCCGGATCCTCGGTGTAGCTGGTCTTGTAGCAGATGACCAGCCGGCCGTCGGCGTCCAGCCTGATCCGCCGGAACATCGCGTTGGCCCCGAGGAAGGCCAGGTTGACCCCGGCGTCCCGGGCCGCGGTCACGTTGGCGCGCTCCCCCGGCGTCCAGTACTCGTCGTGCCCGGGCGAGATCAGCGCGCTGGCCCCGTCCAGCAGATGCGGATCCGCCGCGATGTCCATGCCGGTCGCGTAGGCCAGCGGCAGGCCCAGGGACTCGGCCAGCTTGACCACGTTCCGCTCATAGGTGAGGAACATGTCCGCGCCGTTCAGGTCGTACGGTCGGTTCAGGCTGACCGCCAGCGACCGGTTCCCGTACGACTGACTAGGACCTTTGTATAGGTCGTAGCCACCCCAGGTGTTGTAGGCCTGCCAGGTCGCGACAGCGGCCTTAAGGACGACCTTGCCTGCGGTGGTGGCCGAGCGGACCGTCATCGGCACGTACCGCTGAGCGCCGGAGTCCGCGTCCAGCCGGAGCAGGTAGGCACCCGCCGGCCAGTCGTCGGTCGGGACCTCGACTGCGGGGTCCCAGGCGGTCTGGACGGTGTTGGTCGGGCTGGTCAGGCCCGGCGCGTTCTGCCGGTGGCCGCGCAGCGAGCCGGACTGCCAGACCTGCCGGGCGCCGTCTCCGCGGTACCAGCCCAGGCGGAAGGCGCGGACCCGGAAGCCCGACGCGGTGGTCGACACGAATAGCGGGAACGACTGCCCGGCCAGCACGCTGGCGGTGCCGGCGTACCCCATGATCGCGTTCGCCGCGCCCAGATGCCGGATCTCCCAGTGCGGATCGCCGGGCCGCGAGTTCTCCGACAGCAAGCGGGGGCGGCTACTGGCTCGCGGCGTGACGCCGGCCGCAACCGGCCTGGAGTCGTCGCTGCTACACCCGGCCGCCGCGGCGGCGATCCCGAACGCGCCCAGGCCGAGAAACGCTCGCCTGCTGGCTCCGCCCGCAGGACTGCTGCCGTCCCGGGTCATGGCCGACAGGATGCACCCGGAGGGCTGCCCGCGCAAGCAGGACGCGAGGTCTCGCAGGTGAGGCCACGGACCGTTCGGCACAAATAAAGGACGATCGGAGGGGAAGCGGCGTGCGGGCCGGCACCGGTGAAATAGCGCTAGGTTGTGGCAGTCCCTACTTTTGCTGGTCGCGGAGGATACCGATGACCGAGACAATCTCACCCCCTGAAGCCCCGGTCGCCGCGACTCCGCATCTCGCGCGCCCGCACACCGACGCCGCTGCCCTGCGGGCTATCGACGAGGCCACCAAGCACCTGCACGAGCGGGCCGTGAAGATTAGGGCGTGCCCGGAGTTGCACGTCCCCAAGCTGGTCCTGTCCGAACACGTGCGCGGGACCAGCATCCTGGACAAGATCGCCGACGGGGTCAACCGGTTCTGCGGCTCGATGTACGTGTTCATCTTCATCACGGTCGGCATCGTGGTCTGGCTGTTCCTCGGCAACATCGTCGGGTTCGACAAGACGCCATGGCCGCTGCTGCTCGTCATCCTCAACCTGCCGCAGCTGTCGATCATGATCTCGCTGCAGGTCAGCGCGAACCGGTCCCAGGCCGCCAGCGACCGCCGGGCCATCGCGGACCACGAGACCCTCATCGCGCTACACGAGATGGCCAAGCAGCAGCTCGACATCCTGAACGGCCAGGACCGAGTGCTGGCCATCCTGGACAACTTCGCCAGCAAGGACATGCCGGGCCGCCAGCGCCACATCCAGGACTGCGTGGACCAGATCCTGGCCAAGGTCGACGCCGAGCCTGCGAGCAGCTGAGCGGGCCAGCTTCCCATGGACCGCACCAGGCTGGAGGCGTTCAGCGACGGCGTCTTCGCGGTCGCGATCACCCTGCTCGCGCTCAACCTCACCGTGGCTGGCCCCGGACACGGCATATCGCTGAGCGACCAGATCGGGTTGCACTGGCCGGCGTTCGTGGCGTACCTGATCAGCTTCTTCACGATCGGCATCATCTGGGTCAACCATCACGGGCTGCTCAGGTCGGTCAAGGCCGTGGACCGGACGCTACTGTTCCTCAACCTCGTGCTGCTGCTGTTCGTCGTGCTGATCCCGTTCAGCACCGCGACGGCGGCGGAGTACCTGACCAAGGACAACTGGGACGCTCACGTGGCGATGGCGCTGTACGCCGGGGTGTTCGTCGGCATGTCGCTCGGCTTCGGCGGGATCTTCGAGTGGACGCTGCACAGCGAGAGCGTGTACCAGCCGGTGCCGCCCGAGCGGCGGTGGGCCGCGCGGATCCGGTTCGTTGGCGGCGCGGCCGTGTACGCGGTCGCCGTCGTCATCGCCCTGTTCAGCGCGTACGCCGCGTTCGCCCTGATGGGCCTGGTGGGCGTGTACTACATATTCGAGCGCACGCCCGCCCCTTCGGAGTCCGGTGAGGACGAGGAGCCGGACGGCTGAAGTCGCGGGATAAATAGTTGCCATTAAGCAAGTGTCTCGCGGTAGACTGGGTTAACGTGCGGCGAAGTGTTGACTTGACTCATGTGAACGGGGCATCAGGCGATCCGCGGCCCGATCGGTACAGGTGGATCGCCCTGTCCAATACGACGCTGAGCATGACGATGGCGACGATCGACGCGTCGATCGTGATCATCGCGCTGCCGGCCATATTCCGCGGCATCGGCCTGAACCCCCTCACCCCGGGCAACGTGACCTACCTGCTCTGGATGATCTTGGGGTACCTGCTCGTCCAGTCGGTGCTGGTGGTGACGCTGGGGCGGCTGGGCGACATGTTCGGCCGGGTGAAGATCTACAACCTGGGCTTCGTCGTTTTCACGCTGGCCTCGATCGCGCTCTCGCTTGATCCGCTGACCGGCACTCACGGCGCGCTGTGGCTGATCGGTTTCCGGTTCGTGCAGGCGTTTGGCGGCGCGATGCTGATGGCCAACTCGGCCGCGATCTTGACCGATGCGTTCCCCGCGAACAAGCGGGGCATGGCGCTGGGCATTAACCAGATCGCCGGGATCTCTGGGCAGTTCGTGGGGCTGTTGCTCGGAGGCGTGCTGGCTGCGGTGAACTGGCGCCTGGTGTTCTGGGTCAACGTACCGATCGGGATATTCGGCACCGTCTGGGCGTACAAGAGCCTGCACGAGATCGCGACCACTAGGCGTGCGAAGATCGACTGGATCGGGAACATCCTGTTCGCAGTGGGCCTGGGCATCCTGCTGATCGCCATTACCTTCGGGATCCGGCCCTACGGCGGGCACCCGACCGGGTGGACCAACCCCTTGATTATCGGCGGGCTGATCGGCGGCGTCGTCCTGCTGATCGCCTTCTGCATCTTCGAGACCAAGATCGCCGAGCCGATGTTCCAGATGGGCCTGTTCAAAATCAGGGCCTTCGCAGCGGGCAACGCCGCCAGCCTGCTCGGCTCCATCGCTCGCGGCGGGCTGCAGTTCATTCTGGTCATCTGGCTGGCGGGCATCTGGCTGCCGCTGCATGGCTATGACTTCACCGTGACACCGCTGTGGGCCGGGATCTACATGCTGCCGCTTACCGCGGGCTTCCTGATCGCCGGGCCGATCTCAGGCACCCTGTCCGACCGGTACGGGCCCCGCCTGTTCGCCACCTCAGGACTGCTCCTGGCGGCCGTCTGTTTCGTCGGGCTCATGTTCCTCCCGGTGGACTTCCCCTACCCGCTCTTCGCGCTGCTGATCTTCGGCAACGGGGTAGGTTCGGGCCTGTTCGCCTCGCCCAACACCTCCGCGATCATGAGCTCGGTACCGGCCGGACAGCGAGGCTCCGCGTCTGGCATGCGGTCCACCTTCCAGAACTCCGGCATGTCCCTGTCCATCGGCATCTTCTTCTCGCTGATGATCGCCGGGGTGGCCCGGGCTCTGCCCCACACCCTGACCAGCGGGCTGCGCGCCCAGGGCGTGCCGCTGTCGGTGGCCACGCAGGTCGGTCACCTGCCGCCGGTCAGCACGTTGTTTTCCGCCCTGCTCGGCTTCAACCCGGTGCAGAACCTGCTGGCGCCTTACGGCGTCCTGGCCAAGCTCCCCGCGCACAATGTCGCGGTCCTGACCGGCAGGCAGTTTTTCCCAGCGTTGATCTCGGCACCGTTCCATCAGGGCCTGGTCATCGTGTTCACCGCCGCCGCGATCATGTCGGTACTCGGCGCGCTGGTCTCGCTGCTGCGCGGCAAGCAGTTCTACTACGATGACGCCGCGGCCGCGCCCGCGCCTAAGACCATTACTCCGAACGGACCGTCCCTCACCTCCGCGAACGGTCACTCCGCGCCCGTGGCGGGCTCCGCGAACGGTCACTCCGCGCCCGTGGCGGGCTCCGCGCCCGTGGCGGGCGCCGCGGATCACACCGGCCAGCGGGCCGGCGGGTAGAGTATCTAACGTGCCACGCTATGAGTACCGGTGCCGCGCGTGCGGCGACACGTTCGAGCTGAGCCGCCCGATGACCGAGTCATCGGCGCCCTGCACCTGCCCGCAGGGCCATGACGACACGGTGAAGCTCCTGTCGACGGTCTCGGTCGGCGGCCTCACCTCCGGCCGTTCGGCCGGTCCCTCCGCCTCCGGCGGCGGGGGTTGCTGCGGCGGGGCCTGCGGCTGCCGCTAGCCCCTATGGCCTTTGATACAACGTGCGTCATATGAGACGGCCGCGCTGGCTCGTGTGGCACAGCGCCTGACCGGCGCTCCTGTTTGGCTTGACCCGGAAGGTTAAGCACAAGCGGGAGGCGAGTGTCATGGCCGTCGCGATGATCGAAAGGCCATCCTGGCCGTACCAGCCGGCCCGGGGACACGATCTCCAGGGCCGCGACCTGCCTGATCGAGCACAGCCAGATCAGGGGCCCGTCCAAGAGGCCATCGGCGAGATGGCGTGGCTGCTACGTGACACCCGCGGCAGCATGTTCTTGGGCGGAGGCGTGCTGAGCGCGATCACCATCGCCATCGGCCTGGAGGCCGCGTTCTCGGGCCACGCGATGCGACCAGGCGTCCTCGGCGCGGTCAACGCCGGCCTGCTGTCCGGCCTGCTGCTGTGCTGGCTCATCGCGGTCATCATGCTGGCCGTGGCCAACCGGCCGGTACATAACGTGCTGAGCGAGATGCGCTGGAAAACGGGCGCTCCGATCGACCCGCGGGCCGGTTGGCTGACCCTGCCGCCGACGGGCAGCGATCCGCAGGAGTGGACGTGGGCGCGCGCCCACCTGCTGCTCGGCGCGGCCCGGCTGGCCCGCCGCCGCACTCAGGTCGCTGACACCTGGACCTACATCGCCGCCGCGTACTTCCTGCTCTGGACCGTCGTGATCCTGCTCGGCCTATGAGGGGGGCCGAGCAGGCACGTGTCACCTCGGGATTTGTCAATGACCCGGCAAGGGCTCATTGTTAGAACCAGTGTCGGCCATTACCCGCTTGCCGCCATATAAGGCATTTTCCGACGGTGATAAGAAGATGCAGGGATTTTGGAATCTGCTTTCTGGCGATGAGCAGGAGGCCCTGTCCGGCCTTGGGATGCGCAGGGACTACACGTCCAGCGCGACCATCTGCCTGGAGGGCGATCCGGCCACCCATGTGTTCGTCTTGCTGGCTGGCTGGGTCAAGATCCTTTCCACGACTAAAGATGGCCAGCAGATCGTGCTCGCGCTGCGGGGCGACGGCGACATCGTCGGGGAGATCGGAGGTGAGACAGGCCGCCGCGTCGCCACGATCAAAGCCATCGATGCCGTAAGAGCGCTGACCGTGCGCTACGACAGATTCCGGTCATTCCTCGACACCAACCTGGGCGCCGGACAGGCCTACCGCAGCGTCGTGACGCAAAGATGGAACGACGCGGACACGATTCTCCGCAGTCGTACCGGCACCTCCGGCGCGCAGCGACTGGCCGGGCTCCTCCTCGATTTCGCGAACCGGCGTGGCCAGGGAGTTGAGGGCGTGATCCACCTGGTGTTGCCGTTGACGCAGGAGGAGCTGGCCAGCCTGGCCGGGACCTCGCGCGCCACTGTGACGCGCGCGCTGAGCAACTGGCGCAAACGCGGCTTCGTTCTCACCGCCCAGCGGCACATTACGATCATCGACCTGAGGGGCCTGCGGCAGGCCGCCGGTCAGCAACGTTAGCGCGCGCTGTTAACGCCTCAGGAAGCCTGCGGCAGCGGCGGTACGGCGGAGATTCCGCCCGCGGACGGGAGATGGACCCAGCCTTTCCGGCGCTGGTCACCGACGTTCACGCTCACCAAAGGGAGATACTTCTGGTCGTCGATGCCCTGATAGCCATGCTTGATGACCGACTGGTAGATGTAGTCCGACGCGACCAGGGCGAACGGTACCGTCGCGTTCTTGAGTTCGGCCTTGAACCGGGGCGCGTCCAGCAGACGGAAGGCCACGTCTAGATCCTCGCCGAAGGGCCCATTCCCGTCGCGGTGTACCTCCCCTGCGTGGATGACCGCTCGCAGCCGCAGGATGCGCGGCTGGTCGGCCGGAGAGATCCTGCTGTTGTACGCGGCGAGCAGGCCGGCCAGGGCCGGGATCAGATGGCTCAGCAGCACCGGCTTGGGGAGTTCGTCGACGGGGTGGAGGAGGACCAGCAGCCCGTCACCGCGATCGGTGAAGGGATCGTGGTGCTGGTTGCCGATCCCGGTCACGCACAGAGCCTCCACCACCAGGCGGTAGACCTCATCGCGAAGTTCTTCCTTGACTGGGTTGGTGCGCCGGGTCGAGCCCTCGATGTCGACGGCCAGGATGCTCCGATGTACGGGAAGCGACCTGTAGCGGCGTGTCCGCTTGCTGTTGAACGGCGATATGGAACCGTTTGTCTCAGTAAGGTTGGCGGGGCGCCCGTCGAGCGACAGGATCGACGTGGCCGCTACCACGACGACCACGCCAACGGCCGCAACGAGGAAGAGAAGCAGGCTGCGCCAGAGGAGGGATCTCGTCGCACCGTTCCGCAGCGCTCGCACCTGATGCGCCGACGGATGAGCTGGTAAGACCAAGGATGCATGGTTGCCTCCTCAATGCCCCTACGTCGTCGAAGTCCGTACTGGGGGGATTGTGTCCCTCAAGTTGAACTTGACTACGTTTAACTCATTCCCGCCCGGTTTGACTCAAAAACATGTTAAACTCATGAACGTCGGTAGAATTCTGAGGAGCTTTCGTTAAGTTGACGCGGATCCCGCCCGGCGGGAACGCGGTTGGTGATACAACCAAGTATCTCAACGAGTAAAACGGCCGTCTTGTCACACTGGACACGTGAGCCTCAGAGTGGAGGTCAGATGATGGCCGAGAACGACCAGCCGTCCATTCCGGGCCGGAGGCTGGCCGAACATCTACGGGCCCTGCGCGAGCGTGAGCACCTCACCCAGAAGCAAATGGCCCAGCTCCTGGGCGGCTCGGAGCCGCTCAGCATTGCCACCGTGTCCTTGTGGGAGAAGCCGGGCTCTGATCGGCTGCCTCCGGCCCAGCGCCTGGAGGCCTATGCCCGCCTGTTCTGCACCAGCCGGTCGTTTGATGGCGACCAGCCTCGTGTGCTCAGCCCCGGTGAGCTGACCGAGCAGGAGCGCGAGCGGGAGCGGGAGTTGTATTCCGAGCTCCTCTCCCTACGCGAGTTGGCGGCGCAGTCGATGACTGGCCCCGCGACGGCCAAAGGCCCGCGGAGCGCGCTCTGGCACTTCCCGGATCGGATCGCGGTCAGCATCGTGTGCTCCGACGCCGTTGAGCCGCCGTCATACTCCAAGCCTTCCCACCTGAACTATGCCAGCTACGCCAGATACGCCGACCTCGATGCGCTGGTTGTGGTCTATGGGCAGGTCAAAGCCGATAATTCAGGGCGTATGGTACGGATTCTGCCGACGGAGCGGCTTTCCCGAGATTTTGCCTTGAACCACCTGATCATCATCGGCGGCGCGGCCTCCGACGCGGCAATTCTGTTCGCGCAGGACATCCCTCTGCCAGTCGCCGAGGAGATTCCGGGCACAGATCCGCTAACGCATCTCTTCAGGTGCAGAGTGGGAGAGGAGACGCGGGAGTTCAAATCATTGTGGGACGTCGAGGAGAACTTGGTGCAAGACGTCGGGCTGATCGCCCGTGGTCCGCATCCCATTATCCCCGGGGGAACAGTTACCTTGCTGAGCGGAATCACCAGCCGCGGCGTCCATGGCGCCGCGCAATGTTTTATTGACACGCATGTCAGAGATACGAACGAACGATACCTGGAGAGTGCCTTCGGGAATGTCGACTCCTTCTGTATCCTCATGAATATTCCGGTGCAGAATGACGTAGCCCTGCCACCCAATCTTTGGCGCGAGAACACTCGCCTGTACGAGTGGTCCGCGGAGACTGGCGCGCGGTGGGGTGACAGCCAAGATGAAAACTAGTACGGAATTGCGTGAAACGGAAAGCGACGGAGAACTCCCGAGGCCCTTCGATATACAATCGCACGACGACCTGCTTCAGTTTCCAGATGTTCCGGCCGGCAGTATTGATACCCCCTCCGGTAAGCGGGCCATCACGGAGCCCCTCGTCGATGCCATTGTCGTTCCGACCATCCGCTCGGCGGACCATCTTTACTCAGCACTGCAACTCGCGGCTCAGGCCCGGTGCCACCTTATAGCGGTCTATACCGAAGCTCCCCCGGCTGGTCTCTCAGCGGTTCTCGCCGGGCTCCCGCCGGTCTTGGTCACACTGCTGACCGTTCGCGCGGGGACCAAAGATCGCCTGCTCGACCTCGGCGCATCTCTGCCGCAGAGCCTGATCTCGCCACAGGCGCTCGACATCAGCAGAAAGCGCAACCTCGGTCTGCTGATCGGGCACGTATGCGGGTGGCAGCGAATGCTCTTCCTTGATGATGATATCCGCAAGCTGAGCGTGGCCAAGCTGAGTTCGGCGGCGGCGCTCCTGGATGACTATCCGGTCGTAGGGCTCCAGGTACAGAAATACCCGGATGCATCCGTGGTGGGGCATGCGCGGCGCCTGACCGGTCGCAGGCAGGAGCCATTCGTTTCCGGCGGATCGCTTCTGGTCGACCCGCAGTGCCTCAACGGATATTTCGCGCCGGTCTATCACGAGGACTGGCTCTGTGTCATCAACCACCTTCGGGAGGGTACGGTCGCAATAGGCAGCTCGGTGGGACAGTTGCCGTACTTGCCTTTTGCCAGTCCGGAACGCGCTAGGTTCGAGGAATTCGGGGATATCCTGCTCTCTGGTCTGCTCTGGCTGGTTCACGCGCGTCGCAGGGACGATGCAGCGGATAAAGCTCGTCCTATGACGGATACTGAGTACTGGCGAGAGGCAACGAATCCGCGCTTCTGGAAGAAGATTTTGGAGGAGCGCGCTGCGCTACTCCAAGACATTTCCTCGCGCCTTACGACGCAGAATTCCGGCGACCCATCAGCACTGTCATCGCTAGCAGTGGCAAAACAGCGCCTTGGCAAGCTCAGCCCAATCGAATTCGTATCGTTCACGGAAGCGTGGCTGGCTAGCCTCGCCGCATGGCGCGGTCAGCTGCCCGTCCTATCCTGGGCCGAATTGCCCGACAAAGCGCGAGCTATTGAGAAGGCGCTCGCCAAGCTGGGCCTGGCCAACGTAGTCCGCGCACACGAACCGGTAGGAGGAGGCGGCTGGATGGGCGGATTCGCCAGCCGCTGGGGTCGCCGGGCCGGGGCCGATGCCCGTCGTGTATTCGAGGAGATGCGGACCCGGTTCTGACTGGGCCGTAGCGGCCCTCAGCCCGTCATGGCGTGGGTTCGCTGCTCGGCCGTGTCCAACCGGGTCGCGGTGCGGGCGGCGGTCTGCAGCGCCCACCGACTGTTGGTGACCAGGGCCAGCACCATGATGGCTACCCCGCAGCCCGCCAGCAGGAGCCAGCCGACGTGACTGGCCGGGACGAACCAGGCCGGGAGCGGGCCGTGCAGGTTCGCGGCCAGGATCGAGCCGCAGATCGCCACGCCCAGCGAGGTGCCGATCTGGCGGCTGGTCGAGGCTATCCCCGAGGCCACCCCAGCCTGCGCGAACGGCATGCCCGACACCGCCGCCTGGGTGATCGGCGCGTTAACCATGCCTGACCCGAGGCCGAAGACACTGAACGCGACGACGATATGCAGCGTGGACCACGACGTGGTGATACCGGTCAGCAGCAGGCCTCCGGCCGCGATCCCCGCGCCCGCGATCAGGGTCGGCAGCCGACCGCCCCGGCGGGCCAGGATCCGGCTGGATACCACCGCTCCGACCGCCATCACCGCGGCCATCGGCACCATGTACAGGCCAGCGGCCAGGGGGGACATCTGCCGCACGTCTTGCAGGTACAAGGTGGCCAGGAACAAGAAGCCACCGAGAGCAGCGAAGGCGCTGATCGCGGTGAGTACCGCCCCGGAGAACGGCGCGCTGCGGAAGAACCTCGGGTCGAGCACTGGGTCGGTCCGGCGCGCCTCGTAGGCCACGAAGACCACGAGGGACACCACCGCCACCACGAACAGCGCCAGGGTCTCGGGTGAGTGCCAGCCGTCCGTGGGGCCCTCGATGATCGCGTAGGTGAGCGAGCCGAGCATCACCACGATGAGGCCCTGTCCGACCGGGTCCGCCCGGCGCGCTCTGGCCGCCCGCGACTCGGGGACGAATCGCGCGGTCAGCGCGATGGCGGCCAGGCCGACCGGGATGTTGACCCAGAACACGCCCCGCCAGCCGACCGCCTCGACCAAGACGCCGCCCAGCACCGGGCCGAGCGCCACGGACAGGGCGAACGTTCCGCCCCAGGCGCCGAGGGCCCGGGCGCGTTCGGCGCGGTCGGTGAACGTGTTGGTGATGATCGACATCGCAACTGGGTTGAGCATGGACCCGCCGACCGCCTGCATCATCCGGAACGCGATCAGCCAGCCCAGCCCGGGCGCCAGACTGCACAACCCGGAGGCGACCGTGAATACGGCCAGTCCGACCTGGAACGTGCGTCGGCGGCCGACCCGGTCAGCGGTCGCGCCGGACAGCATCAGCAGACTGGCCAGCACGAGCGTGTAGGCGTCCACGATCCACTGCAGTCCGGCCACCGAGGCGTGCAGGTCCCGGCCGATGGAGGGCAGCGCGACGTTGACGATGGTGGTGTCCAGGCCGACGATGAACAGGCTGGAGCAGCAGATGACGAGCACGAGCGTACGGCGACGGCGGCTGAGCTCTGGCAGCGGTATCACCCGGATTGGCTGGTCGAACGATTGCCTCTCTACAACCAACTATTTGCGTTGGCCATGTCGGCGCAAGGCTGGACGCCTGAGAGATTCATCACCGCTGGTAGAGCTCCCGCGTCCTAGGGTTCCGCGGCCCCCACGTCAGCCCAGCCGCGAGG
>Ga0210383_10000846_pt1 | contig 28271 bp, 17 predicted proteins | sample IncBWC14OmetaG_FD_160072 | JGI IMG/M metagenome (GOLD analysis project Ga0210383, IMG submission 160072) | Forest soil microbial communities from Barre Woods Harvard Forest LTER site, Petersham, Massachusetts, United States - Inc-BW-C-14-O ... | reverse complement strand
CGAGCGTTTGAAGGATCTGCAGCGACTCAAGATCGTCGAGCGGGCGCATTTTCTCGATTTCTTTGTTCTTGAGCGCGGACTTGACCATGCGCAGGACGCTGAGGCGCAGCTCATCTTTCCCCTTCATGGCGGCTGTCAAGTCAGACTGAATGCGTTCGAGATAAGTCATCGCGTGATTTTTCTCCCGTAAACAGATTATTGCATACTTTTCGCGGACGTCTGCAATTGACAGGGAGTGGTTCGCTCGCTACGCTTGAAGCCTATGAAAATTATCGTTGCGGACAAAATAAGTGAGCGCGGAATTGCGATGTTGCGCGAGACAGGCTGGGAGATTCTGACTCCGGCGGCGGCCGATTTGCCTGCGGCGATCGCCGATGCCGACGGCTTGATCGTGCGCAGCGCCACGAAAGTGACGGCGGCGCTACTTGAAAAAGCGGGCAAACTGCGCGTGGTGGGCCGAGCGGGCGCGGGCGTGGACAACATCGACATGGAAGCGGCCACGCATCGCGGCATTTTCGTGATGAACACGCCGGGCGGCAACTCTGTGAGCGTGGCGGAACACACGCTGGCGCTGATGCTGGGCATCGCGCGCGGAGTGCCGCAGTCGAATGCGGGAATTCACGCGGGCCGATGGGAAAAATCGTCGTCGGGCGTGGAGATGAAGGGCAAGACGCTGGGCCTCGTGGGGTTCGGGCGCGTGGGAATCGAAATGGCGCGGCGGGCGCGAGCGCTGGAGATGAAGGTGCTGGCGTTCGATCCCTCGGCGAGCCAAATCATGGCGCGGGAGCTGGATGTGGAGATCGTCCCACTGGACGACTTGCTGAAGCGCGCCGACGTGATTTCGCTGCACACTTCGCTGAACCCTTCGAGCGAAAAGATGATCAATGCCGGCGCGATCGCGCAGATGAAGAAGGGCGCGTTCATCATCAATTGCGCGCGCGGCGAATTGATTGACGAAGTGGCGCTGGCGGAGGCGCTGAAGTCTGGAAAGTTGGCCGGTGCGGCGCTTGATACGTTTGCCGTGGAACCGCCGAAGAATTCGCCGCTGATCGGACTGTCGAATGTGATTGCCACACCGCACATCGCGGGCTCGACGAAAGAAGCGCAGGAGGCCGTGGGGACAGCGATCGCGCAGCAGGTGCGAGATTACCTGGCGGATGGCTTGATTCGCAACGTGGTGAACATGCCGCCGGTGTCAGCGGAACAATACAGGAAACTGCAGCCTTATCTGGAGCTGGGCGATCAGCTCGGGCGGTTCATCGCGCAGGCAGCGCATGGGAGTAACCTCAGCCGCATACGGATTCGCTATGCGGGCGAGCCGGCGGAGCTCGGGTCGCAAATGCTGCGCAGCGCTGTGGTGGCGGGCGTTCTGAACGCGACGCTCACGGGCGATGAGAAGGTCAACCTCATCAACGCAGAGGAGATCGCGGCCTCGCGAGGATTGCAGATCGAAGAGGCATTTCGAAAGCGCGAGCGCGGCTTCCCGAACACGCTGGAAGTTTCGGTGAAGAGTGAGGGCGAGCAGGAAGTGACGGTGGAAGGCACGGTGGTAATGGAAGGCGTGACGAGGATAATTTCCGTTGACGGCATCGGCCTCGAGGCGCCGCTCGAGGGCACGCTGCTGCTGACGCGCAACCGAGATGTGCCGGGGGTGATCGGACAGATCGGCACAGCGCTCGGGAAGCTCGGCGTGAACATCGCAACGTTTGCGCTCGGCAGGCGGCAGCCAGTGCACGGCGCCGAGGCTGTGGCGCTGGTGCGGCTCGACGGCAAGGTAGATGCGTCCGTAGTGCAGAGCATTCTGGCTCTGCCGCCGATAACAGAGGCGCGGCTGATTCGGCTGCCGGAGGCTGTGAACGGGAATAGCGGCGACTAACTCTAACAACGCACGTTCTTTTATCTGCTGCGCGGCATCTAACCCTGTGCGATTTCCTTGCATGCGAGATATTTCCTCCGGCGCTCGCCGGCGCGGGAGGAATCTGTGTTGACAACGGAGAGATTGCGGCTTGAGACGTGGCGCGAGGAAGACTGGCTGCAGCTCAAACCGATCGCGCAAGATCCGGAGGTCGTTCGCTACATTTCGAACGGCGAGCCGTGGCCCGACGAGCGGATTCGCGAATTCGTCGTGCGGCAAATGGCAAACTTCGAGGCGCGCGGCTTCTGTTTTTGGCGGCTACTGCCCAAAGGATCGAGCGAAGCGATCGGTTTTTGCGGTTTACAACCGATGGAGCTCGATGGCGAGCAGACAGTGGAGATTGGTTGGTGGCTGGCGCGAGCACGGTGGGGGCAAGGGCTCGCGACCGAAGCGGCTCGCGAGGCGCTGCGAGATGCGTTTGAGCGCGCGGAGGTCGAGCGCGTGATATCCATCGCGCACGCCGAGAATCGAGCGTCGATTCACATAATGCAGAAGCTCGGCATGCGGTATGAACGCGATACGGTCCGGCGCGGGATTCCCGTCGTCAAATACGTTATAGAACGGTAGGCTTAGCGCGAGGTTGCGATTTCGACGGCTGTTGCGATGCCGTGGATAGTCGCGTAAAATTTGTACGTCGCACCTTTGCACGACGCGTCGGGGCGTAGCGCAGCCTGGCTAGCGCGCCTGGTTCGGGACCAGGAGGCCGGTGGTTCAAATCCACTCGCCCCGACCATTATTTCTCCTCTCGATTCATAACGCATTCGACCGCGGACTCGCTCGATAACGTGGCTAGGGCGCGAGGCGCGTGGTGAGGCGGGACTCGACGTTGTCAAAAAACATTCCTTGAAACTGGCCGGGCTCAAGCGCGGGAAGAGAGAGTTTCACAGCGTACTCATGGTCCGGCTTCAAGTTCGAAAAATCCGCGTAGAAACCAACGAAGCTTCCGGGATCGGGACGGACGGACGAATACGCTTTCTGCAGCGCGACCTCTGAACCGTCGAGTTCGAGATGCACGGACATTTTGTCGTTCGGCTCCGCAATTTGGATAAAGAAGAGAAGCCGTTGCGGGGCGAGCCACGTGGTGCGCAGATCGTCCTTAGTCCAAGGAATAGGCCAAGCGCTTTCCCTCTCTCTGAGTTGATCGAAAACCCACTGTGGGATGGTAAAGCCGGCGTTGATGACGCCGCCGGAGAAATTCGGGTCGAAGCCGCCTACCTGCTGCATGTGGCTGAATTTGGCACCAGCAAATTTCAAAGGAATAGCGACGACGCGGCCAGACTGACTGAATTTCGCTGGCTGCCCATTGACCTGGACCTGCGAGACCGAATCGCCGGACGACAGCAGGACTTCGACCTCGCGAGATGCGCCGGTCTCGCCACGCAGGCCGGACAAATTCAAATTGCTGCCGCGAAGGGAAGCGGTGCCGGGGGCATTGAATAGTCGCGGCGCGGCGGATTCTTTCGGAGCGGGCGAAACCTCGAGGATGAGGGCGCTTGCGCCGTCCAGCGGAATTGAAACTTCGTCGCCGGGATTCCAAATGCCGGCGCCCGGCTTGCCGAGCCGCTGGCTTTCAAGCGGCCAAAGTTCGCGCAACTCGAGAGGGCCCGAGGCGTCGAGACCGATCGAACGGTCGAGATAGAATTTTGCGTCGACTCTCCTTCCGTTGGGATTGAAGAGAAACATGTACCCCTTGCTACCGATGAATGCCGAAGTGCCGTCGACTTTTCCGATTTGTGGCTGGCCGAGAATGAAGCGCGTGTTGAGAAGGTAGGGGCGATTTCGTTCGGTCCAATCGAGCCAGTGGCGAATGAATTCCACATCTGCCTGTGTGAAGCGGCGATCTTCCGCGAGATCGCGCGCGGGAATCATGTTCAAGACATTGTTGAATCCGGCGACGGCAATGGATGAGATGAGCGAATAGCGCCAGCCGAGATAGTCCCAGTCGCGCGTTCGGAAATCGGTGTTGACGCGCTCGCCGGAATCGTCGTTGCGAGAGGATTGATGACCGATGAAGCCGGGCATCAATTCCGGGGGACAGAAATCGTCGATTCGATAGAGATAGGCGGTGCAGCGCTCGCGGTCGGCGGAGACGCGATCGAAGTGAAGGTCGGGAAAGGGCGTGAAGCTCTCGGGTTGCTCGTCGGTGGAAGTGGGGTGCGGGTAGGAACCGGCGAGCCAAATCCAGGGACCGTAGGCTTGATAGCGCTGGCGGCCGTCAATGACCATGGTGGGGTCGGCCGCACGCAGGGCTCGCAAGACGCGGCGCCAGGCGAACCATTGGGCGTATTCCGAGGCGCCGGGCAGGTCCAGCCAGGTGTAGTCGAACGAATAGCCGCCGATTCCAGTGCGGCGGTAGAAAGCTAGGAGCGTCCTGACGAGCCAGTCCTGAAAATCGCGATTCGCGAGATTCACGGCTCCCTTGTGTGCTTTGACGAGCCACTTTGGATTGCCGGCGAATGGAAGATCGGGATAGACATAGGCGACGAGCTTCACATCTTTCGACTTGGCATAGTCCAGGAACTGCTGGACGGTCGGCGGGATTGGATCCGAGTCGACATTCCACTCGCGCTTGCGGATTTTTTGGCCGAGGCCGAGCCAGAGAACGTGCTCCCAGCCCCAATCGTCGGCATCGTCATTGGGATTCGAGATCGCGGAGTTGCTGGGACCGTAAACGAGATAGCCAGCGCCGAGCGTGGCGGTGCGGTCGATAATCCTCTTGTATTCGGCCTGGCCAGCCTCAGTAGCGACGTCGATTTGATAGTCATTTTCCGTCCAGCCGACATCCATTTTGACGGACTTCGTGTGCGGATCGAGAAGGAAGCCGTGAACGCAATCGGTGAAGGCTTCGATCTCGGACTCATCTTCTTGCTGGGACGAGGTCGCGGGTGCAGTCAGCCAGAGCCACTCGTCAACAGCGGTGACGGGGACGGACTGGCCACTCAATATGTAAGTTCCAATGCAGGCGACGTCGGAGCGGAGCGGCCCGTCAGAGGCCTTCCAGATCATGTCAGGCGCGTACGAAAGAGAATAAGTAGAAGGATCGTGATTCACGGCGAGAAAGGGATTCTGGATGAGGGCGAAAAGGCCGCGGCGATCTGGAAAGCGTTCGAAGATGCCATAGTTGCGATTCGGAGTTCCCTGCGGGTACCAGCGGCTCCGTGCAACGTAGTCGGAGGTGTTGGGTTCGCCGAAGTGAACATCCCAAAGCTGGATTTGATCTACGTGAAAATCGCGACGGCCCGGCCAGGGACTTACGATCAGTCGTTTGCTGACGAAGCGCCAGCTGGACTTGAGGCTATAAACGATCGCGATTTTGTAGCCGGGCGCGGTGAATGAGTAGCGGACAGACGAGGGCGTCGCGGACACAGTGGGACTGCCGAGTTCCACGCTCCTAATCTCGTGGCCGTCGATCGAGAAGGAGAAGGCATCGCTGGCAATTGCGACCGGGCGATTCCATTCGTGATCTCTTAACGCGGTGAGGCCGCGGTCGCCGAATTCGGCGGTGATGTGGGAATTCGCGAGTGCATGTGGAGCGGGATCGCAAAAGGTGGCGCTCGCGGCAAGCGGCGCGAACAACGAGCAGAGGCCGAGACGCAGGATCGAACGCCAAAAGCATGGTGCGGTCATCACAATCGGATCCGATCACGCGTTCTTGAGTTCCGGAAACGCGCTAATGCGAAGCTTGGCAGCCGCATAGGGCACGAGCGTGAGCGTCTCATCGGGCTGAGCGCTCGCAACCGGACCCTCGGGTGGAGGCGCGGCAACATTTTCAACCATCTGCCATTCGGGCACGCGCCTGCCTTTGACGCCGATTTGAACCGGCTGACAATCCACCGCAAAGGGATTCGACCCGAGATTGCCTTCGCGAACGGTGAGCGCGGTTTCCACTGTGCGTTCGTTTAGATCGAGAGCGTAATTCCAGGACGCTTGGGGATAGACCTCCCAGTCGGCGGTCATGCCCTGTGGCCGCAGCTTGCGAAAGTCGCCTTTCAAATCGAGCGAGAAGATAAGAGGACCGCGCTCGATGACGAGCGAATTATTGAAGGCGCGAGAGACGCGCGGGTGTATGGGAAGGCGGAGATGCACCTGGTCACCACGCTTCCAGCGGCGCGCGAGCGCGAGGAATGTGCCGGGTTTGACTCCTTCGACGGGCTTTTGATTAACGCGCACTTCCGCTCCGCGGGCCCAACCTGGAATGCGAAGATGAAGGGTGAACTTCGCCGGCGAGGCGGGATCAATTTCGAGCGAGATTTCTTCGCGAAAGGGATAGTCCGTCTCTTCCTTGATTGAGAGGGGAATGCCCTGCGCGACTTCCGTGTGGACTTCGCAGGGCGAGTAGGCGATCGCCGCGAAACCGCCTTTCGCATCAGACATCCACAAGCTCGCTGCGAACTTCGGCCATCCCTGATGCATGTTGGCGGTGCAGCAACCGAAATTGGGTTCGAGGCCGAAGAGATTCGACTCGGGGCCGTTTGTGCTCCAGGGCCGCTTGGCGAGCGTGCAAAGGATCTGGTTCGGCTGCTGGTCGTATTGATGAGCCCAAGCGTCGGCGGTGGTCGCGCCCGGCAGCGCGTTATAGGCAATTTGTTCGAGGCGGTCTGCGAGCGATGGATCGCCGAGAATCGCAATTCCCAGCTCGAGCGAAAACATCATTTCGACAACGGCGCAGAGCTCGATGCCCTGCGAGGGATTGCGGCCGGCGAAATGCTCGTCGCCGCTGAACATGCCGTTCGGGATTCCGTGAAAACGATCGAGCGTCTGCAACTGGCGCAAGAGAAATTCGCGATCGGCCGGATCCCGCGAGACTTGCCACCAAACGGCGGACTGCTTGAGCGCCATGGCATTGTTGACGCCGTGAGTTTGCATGGCGAGGTCGGGGTCCATCTCACCGAGCTTCAGACCAAGATCTGCGGTATTTGTCTTCTGCGTATAGGTGAAATTCTCAAACTGGCTACGCCAGTCGTAGCCCTGGCGATGGAGCAAGCGGGCCAGGTCGAGGAGAGATGCATCGCCGGAGCGATTGTAGAGCCAAAGCACCGAGATGAGTTCGTCTTGCCAACGATAGCGGCCCCAATCGCGCAGAGGCCTAGAGGGCAACTGAGCCGATTGACAGGCGAAGAAGCGTTGCAGGACGGGGATGACGCGGGGGTCGCCGGTGGCTTCGTGGAACTGCGTGAGAACTTTCAACATTACGATGCGGGGCCACCAGTCGTCGTTCGAAGTGGGACCGATCATACCGTTCGCGGCCTGATGATCGAGGGTCCAATCAACCCATTTTCTCGTCTTGGTAATGAGGCGATCGTCTTCGAGCAAGAACGACAGCGGGACCAGGCCATCGAGAAAATACGGTCCGCGCTCCCAGGATTCGCCGCTGCCGCCGAGCCAACCGCTCGCGGGTCCGACGTCGGGCCAAAATTCGTCGAGGTGACCGCTGAGGCCGTTTGCATGGATTTGCATTTGGCGGCGGAGCCAGCCCGCGGGACGAACGGACGTAAGAGGCAGCCGACAAAAAGCAGCGGGAGCGAGCGGCGGGCGGTTGGGAACGGCAGTGCCGCGCGCGCTGGGGGACGCGGCCGATGCGAGAGCCGACTCGACGCCGGCCCACATCGCCGCAGGCTTGGCGGCAAAACCAGCGCCCGCAGCAAGCGAAAAATTCCTGAGGAATCCGCGTCTAGTCAGGCGAGCCGGCGTCAATATGCTTTCCCCGTACTGATTATGACTGAGAACTTCCACAACCGACTCACTGCGGAGCTGCTGGTCCTTTGCGGGACGGAAACCACTAAACATTCTTGCAGTGCTGAAAGAGAAAGAGCGCCCAGCCGCTGGAGGGATTGGCTGTCTCTTCGCGACCGCGGTACGTTGGCGCGAGTTCGCTGAGCGCTCCCCTTCTCTTCCTGACCTACCCTTAGAAATTCAGCTTCAGCCCCAACTGAATCCATCGGGGGTTGAATTGAGACGTCGCCTGGCCAAACGTCGCGTCGGGGAGATTACTGTCGACGCCAGTCAAATTCGGACGATTGAAAATGTTGAAGAAGTCGAATCGGAACTGGAGATTGAGCGACTCCCAAAGCCGCGTGTTTTTGAGCAGGCTGACGTCTGAATCGGCGTAACCGGGACCTCGGAAACGGTTGGGAGCTTCGTTGCCCTCCTCACCGAGCGCCGGCTGCGAGAACTGATTCGCCGAAAAGACTCCCGTAAGAAAAGCCTGACGACTCGTGCCCTGAGAGTAGCCGGAAACATCCGGGTAGTCATAATCGAAGCCGTCGGCGTTGTAGTCGCCGCTCTGCGGCGTGATGCCGATGACGGGGCCGCCGCTGGAACCGAAGATGGGTTGGAAGGAGGCGTTGGTGAAGACGACGAAGGGGGTGCCGCTTTGCAGCAGGGTGATGTCGCTGACGACCCAGCCGCTTGTGAGGCGGTTGACGAATGCGTTCGAGGAGCTGGCGCCGGGAATCTCGTAGCTGAACGAAAGCGCGAAGCGATTGGGCGCGTCCCAAATGGACGGGCTCATGTATTGGCTGAGATTGGTGTAGGTCGGATAGATCTGGGAATCGTCGCGGGATTCGGAACGCGTGTAAGACGCGTTGAAATATCCGTGCCTGGCGAAGCGGCCGTGGGCGTTAAGAATGAGTGCGTTGTAAGAGCCGCGCGCGCCGTTTTGCGCGAAAGTGATGGAGCCAAAACTGGGATTCAGGCGGGTGAGGATGTCGTCGTTCTGAATCAAATCGCCTGCGAACCGATTAATGTCGACGCCGTAGGACGTGTTGCTCACCTGTCCGCCGCCGGTGATCAGGTTGCGGGATTGCGAGCCGGAATAGCCCACGCTGAAAACCGTGTCGCCGATGAGCTTGCGTTCGACGGTGGCGGTGTAGTTGTAGGTAACCGGCGAACTCAGATTCGTATCGAGGCCGCCGACGCTGATCTGCGAGCCGGTGAGGCCACCGTGGGAATCAAGTGTGGTGCCGACGAAAGCTGGATACGGGAAGCCGAAGGGCGGCGAGTTGCTGGTGCCGAGAGCGAAGATTGGAGCGGCCGTGCCACCAGCGCTGAAAAACGTGGGAACGACCCAGCCCGGCGGATTTCCCTTGAGACCGTTCTCGTCGTTGCCCAGCGTGGGCCAATCGTGATAGACGCCGAAGCCTCCGCGGACGACCCAAGTGGCGTGCCCTGTGGGATCCCATGCAACACCGAGGCGCGGGCTGAACACATTCGCGATGGCGTGATTAAACACGTTATCCTGCTGGATCATGAAGCCATTGCCGATTTGCTGATTGAGGTCGAGGCCGGGGCCGAGGTGGAAGTTTGCGAGTGTGGTGCCGGAGAGCGGATAGGGATTGCCAAAGTCGTCCCAGCGCAGACCGTAGGTGAGCGTGAGGCGGTTGCGGACTTTCCAAGTGTCCTCGGCGAAGAGGCCGTGAATCGTGAGAGCGTATTCGTACTGGCCCGCAGCAGGCTGCCCGGTGAGCGGACTATAGGCGAGACCTGATTCGCTGAAGGGAATGTCTTGGACGAAATCGAGGAGATTGTTGAAACTGAAATTCGGCTGGTCGTAGACGGGTGCGAAGAGCGCAAGGTCGTCGCCGTGGCGGCCTTCGTAGCCGAATCGCAGCGTGTGAGTGCCGCGAATTTGAGTGAGGACGTCGCGCCAGTGGTAGTTGTGCTGGATGAAGTTGCCGAGGGCGAAACCGTCGCCGAAACCGACTCCCTGCCCCGCTATGCCGATGCCAGGCACCTCGAATTTTCCGGACGAGGGCGAGATGCCTTGAACTTTGTTGTAGCCGAACGAAGCATCGTTCAAAGTGCTGCCGCTGATCGTGTGCGTTTCACTTCCCTGCACGGAATCCGTGACGTAGGTGCTGGTGGTGGCAAAAGCCGGACGAATGGACGGCCCGCCCGTGTCGAGCGTGGTGCGATAGATGTTCCCGTAGACACGGTCTTTCGAGAAATATTTGTCAATGCGCGCGTTCCATTGTAGGCCGTTGCGGAAACTGGTGGCGTTGAAGACGCCGGTATCGATCATATTCGTGTCGCACGGGAGATTGAACGTGGTGGCGGTACCGCAGGTGCCAGGGAAGATGTCGTTGGCGGTTTCAGCGACTCCGGTGACTGTGGCGCCGGTCGGCTTATATGTGGTGAGCAATGTAGTGCCGAGTGTGTCGGGAAATGCACCCTGCGCCCAAGTCGTGAACGCCGAGTCTTCAAAGGTGGCGACGGAATTGCCAGTGGATGCAGCGGAGCGCAACGGCTCGACCGAGAAAAAGAAGAAGAAGTCATGGTGCGGAATGATTGGACCACCAACTGCGCCGGAAATATTGTTGCTGTGAAACGGCGCGTAGCTGTGGGTGAATTCGGTACCAGCCCAGAGATCTTCGTAGGTGAAGTAGTCGCTCACGAGACCGTGGAAGGAATTGGAGCCGGATTTCGTCGTCATGACCATTTGAATGGAACTGGCGCGGCCGAATTCAACGGAGTACGTGTCGGTCTGGATCGAGGTCTCCTGAACTGAATCGGGATTGGGCGTGAGATTCAAAACGCCCGGGCGAATGTCGCTGGTGATGTCCATGCCGTCGACGACGTACATGTTGCCGACGCTGCCGCGACCGTTGGCGCTGGCATCGACTTGCGTCTCGGTGGCGTAATTGTCGGCTGCGGAGCCGGGGCTGCCACCCACAAGGCCGAGGCCCGTGACGCCGGGAGCGACGGTGACGAGCGAGATCATGTTGCGTCCCTGCAGGGGCAGATTTTCGACGGCTTCCTGCTCGATGGTCAACTGAGTGCGCGAGTCAGCCGTATTGAGCACGGGGGCTTCGGCCGTGACTTCCACGGAGGACTCGACAGATTTGACCTGCAACTGGACGGGGATGTTGAGCGTCTGGTCCGTATCGAGCGTAAAGGTTGTCTTGGTGGTGGCGAAGCCCTTCATCGTGACCGTGAGCTGGTAGCTTCCGGGCGCGAGGCTGACGAAGCGGAAATTGCCCTGGGAATCGGAGGAAGCGTTCGCCGCGATCTGGTTGCCGAGGTTTGTGAGAGCGACAGCGGCGCTCGGAACGGCCGCGCCTGCCGGATCCTGGACGGACCCGGTGACGTTGCTATTAAACTGAGCAGTGCAAACGAAGGCGCCCAACAATGAGACGACACACAGGATCGCTAAACGCGTACAGAGTTTTGCCATAGTTGGCGCTCTCCTCGGAAACTCATTTACCTCGTTTCACGCCCACTCCTGATAGGAACCGATGACGAGGACCTGCCACGCGCAAACCACTCGTGCTGCTCGCGGGAACATGCGCCAAGATACAGCGCGACGAAACAGACGCTTTGCGGAATCCTCCAGAGCTGCCCCGAGCGTGCGCGAATCCTAATCGTTTGCATCAGGATTTCGCATGAGTCAAAGGGACTGGGACGGCATAGTTCATTTGAACCATTCGAAATTTCAGGCAGGGCTTGCCGCTGGAGCATGCGGGGGTTAGACTCGGCCGAATATCAGGGTGGAAAGCGGTAAGGACGCGTCTGCATGAAATCAAATCGACCTGTTCATTCCTTTCTTGCGGTCTGCGCATTTCTCATGATTTCACTTTCGAACTGCGCCTTCTCGCATAACGAAACCATCGCTGTGATTCCGCAGACGACGGGATTCAGTCTGTGGGAAGCGGAACACGCGGGGGCGGAGGCGGCGGCGTTGCAGACAGGCTACCGGCTCTATTGGAACGCTCCGACGCGAAGCGATGACGTGGAGCGGCAGATTCAATTCGTTAATCAGGCAGTGAGAAACGGAGACCGCGGGTTGATCCTCGCACCGGACCAAAGCCTAGCGCTCATCACGCCAGTACGCCGAGCAATCGCACGGAATGTGAAGACGGTGATCGTGGGATCGCCATTGTCGATCCCGCCGGGAAGAGGTCTCGCTTACATATTGAATGATGACGAAGAAACCGGGCGGCTCGTGGCGGAACGGCTGGGGCGAATCCTACACGGCAAAGGTTCGGTGGCGATTATCGGAATCAATCCCGACGTAACGTCCATTCTCATGCAAGTGCGAGCGTGCGAAGACAGCTTGCAGCGCTTGCTTCCAAACATTCATATCGTCGAGAGACGACCGCGGTCTTATAACGCTGCGGACGCAGTGCAAGTGGCGGCCGACATTCTGGATTCGCATCCGGACTTAAACGCAATCTGGGCGCTGAGCGCCGTGGAGACAGGCGGGACGTTTGTCGCGCTAGAGGCCAGCCACAAGATCGATCGGGTAAAGCTGATCGGTTCGGAGCAAGACCTCGATCTAATCGCGCATATACGAAATGGCCAAATGGATTCTCTGACGATCGAAGACACTTATCAGATGGGATACCAGGCGGTGCTGCTGATTTCGAAGGTGGCGCGAGGCGAGCCGGTGCCCCTGGAGACAAAACTCGAACCCACGCTTGTCACGCGGGAAAATGTGGATACGGCCGAAGTCCAAAGGCAATTATCGCAAAGGTGGAATTATCAACGTTGAGATTTGATTCTCGCAGCATTCGGCGAATGGCGATCGCATTGGTGGCTTGCGCGACCGTGGCGCTCGCCGCGTTTGCGCTGAGGAGCTACTGGCGCAACGCTCTCAGTGGACTGCCGTATCACGACTCGTTTTCCGTCGGCAGCGCGGATGACTGGAAAGCTTTCGGCGGGACGTGGAATGTGGTGGACGGGTCAATACGAAACGATTCCGACGAACGGGGTGCGAAGTTGATCGGAGGGTCGAAGAGCTGGCGCAATTATTCGCTGGATGCAGATGTTCAGTTGTTGGGAGAGGGTGACGCGGGCCTGATCGTGAGAGCCCGAAACGCGGAAGAGGGAGTGGACTCATACTCCGGCTACTACGCTGGATTGCGGACCGCGGACAACAGCCTTGTGATCGGGATGGTGGATCATGGATGGGTGGAGCACGACCCGAAACCGGTGCCGGGAGGCGTGCATCCGTTCGTGTGGTACCACATCACTCTCGTGGTGGAGGGTTGCCGGATTTACGCGCGAGCTTCTGCGATGGGGTCGGCGGAGCAAGCCGCGTCATCGTTTGAAGATCAGCATTGCTTCGGCTCGGGCCAGATCGGGTTGCGATCATACTCGTCGGGCGGTGTGTGGAAAAACGTGAGTGTGAAGCCAATTTCGGATGATCGGTCAGCCACGGAATGGGCGAATTCCGCCGAGGCGTCCACGGTACAGCGATCGAGTGCGAGCGAGGGCGTCCTGACTTCGTTGCCCGCGGGTGGGTTTGAGGGGCAAACGCCAGTTGAAAAAGCCGGCAATTGCGACGGACCGAAGGAAGACCGCACGGAGCAGCCGCAACTCGTGCCGCATATCAGCAGCCTACGTTATGTGTCTGGTGTAACGTCGCCGCTGACGACGGTGCGAGGGGCCGTAGTGCTGACCAGCCCGGTGGTTTACGTGCAAGACTCGACAGGCGGCGTGGCGATTCCGGGAACGCAGAATCCGCCTCTGCGCCTTGGCGATGAAGTGCAGGTTACTGGAAAGATCGAACCGCACGGGTTCAGTTCCACGTTGCGAGAGGCGAAGGTTTGTCACCTATGGGCAGGCGCGCCGATTCCACCGCTGGCCGTGACGGCGAATCAGGCTGCGACGGGATCGTTCGATGCGATGTTTGTGGAATTGGAAGGACACCTGCGAAATAAAGTGCTCGGTTCGCAAGGCACATGGATTCTGGAGCTCGACGATGGCGAGCAATCGTTTCGCGCACTAGTGAGCGCCGGGCACAGTAATACTTCGGTGAGGAATTTGAGCAAGGAGAGCCTGCTGCGACTCCGCGGAATTTGCGTGGTGGATCCGGCCTACACGCAAAACCTGACACCGTTTGTGATTCTACTGCCTTCGACGGAAGGTGTGGAGGTGGTTGCAGGCCCGCCCTGGTGGAGCATGCGCTATCTGGTGGCGAGCGGATTTGTGATCATCACGCTCGTGCTGCTGGGTTACCTCTTCTACCTGCGCGTGAAGCATTGGAGACTGCGGGCTATTCTTGACGAGCGCGGGCGGCTGGCGCACGAGATGCACGATACGATCGCGCAAAGCTTCGCAGGGATAGGCTTCCAATTGCAGGCAATTCGAAATGGTATTCCGCCCGACGCGCAGCTTCTGCAGCAACAGATCGACCTCGCGTCGGATCTTGCGCGACGAAGCCACGAAGAGGCGCGACGTCACTTCGCGTTGCTCCGTCCGGAGGCCACGGCGTCGTCGAGCCTGAATTCGGTGCTCGATACGTATGCGAATAAGATGGTCGAGGGAGGAGAGGTCAACGTTACGGTGTCGACTGAAGGCGTTGCGACGGCGATTCCACTGCGAATCAAAGACACCCTGTTCCGCATCGGGCAGGAGGCTATCGCGAACGCTATTCGGCACGCGAAACCCGACGAACTGCGAATCGAGATTCGCTATGAGAATTCGAGCGTGAAGCTGATTGTCAAGGACGACGGGGCAGGATTTATTCTCGGCACGCAATCGAACGGATTCGGATTGATCGGCATGCGGAAGCGCGCGGAGAGCATCTCGGCTCATTTACAGCTTACGAGCGAGCCGGGAAGAGGCACGCGCGTTGAGGTGGTCTCACCTCTTCCGCCAAAGCTGACGATCCTTACATGGACTAGCCACGTCTGGAGACTTTTGAGGGAGCGTCCGCACTATGCAACAAAAGGAACCGTCGAGAATCCGTATACTTATCGTTGACGATCACCCCGTGGTGCGCGCAGGACTCACCAGCATGCTCGCGACGCAGCCCGGGCTGGCGGTGATTGGATCAGCGTCGTCGGGCGAAGAAGCGCTGATGATGCTCGACCAGCACGAAACGGACCTGATCCTTCTGGACTTGCGAATGCCCGGAATGGATGGGCTCACGACTATGAGAGCGATCGCAAAGAGAAATCTGGCTCCGAAAGTGATTGTTTTGACGAGTTTCGAAACGGATGAGGACATTTATCGAGCTGTCCAAGCAGGCGCGCGCGGCTATTTGCTGAAAAACACGCAGCAGAATGAGATCGTGGATGCGATCCGAGCGGTCCACCTCGGGAAGCGGCATATTCCGCAGCGCATCGCGGCGCGATTGGCGGACCGAATGACGCGGTCAAACCTGACCGTACGCGAGCTCGAAATACTGGAAATGCTGGCAAAAGGCCTCACTAACAAACAGATTGGGATTGCACTCGGGATCAGCGATAACACGGCGCGAAACCACGTGAATAGCATCATCGAGAAGCTTGAAGTGGCGGACCGCACGGAAGCAGCGACGGCGGCGATTCAGCAGGGAATCATTCACGTGGGAACCACGTGAGATTCGTATTGCGCGAGCCGAAGAAGCTCTTGTAAAACTTCGACCAAGGCAGCCCACTCCGAAATCTCAAAATGGGGGCGGCGTGGTGCGCAAAGATCTCGCGAGGGTCAAGCCGCATACCTTTGGAGTCGAAGCTCTAGACGAGCCATTGGAAAGGCGACTCTGGCTGAGGGGAAGTAAACGCAGACGGTGCTTTTTCAATTCCTTCGAGGTTTTTGACTGTTGTCCCTACCGAAAACTCCATCCGCCGGCAAATCGATCCGAGACATTGCTCTCTGGAGCTCAGCTTTAGTTGGATTGCGTAAACAGATGGAGAAACCTTCGCACGGTTGCGTAGTGGACGGAGACGGGCACTCAGGATGTTGTACGTTGGAGCAATTTCGAGAATCCGCTCAAGCGGCAATTCGTTCATAGCGATGGTGCAGGCCGCCGACTTGCGGAATCTCCACGATCCGCCCGGCTTCCGCCGGCTGAACCGGCCGACTGATGGGCGCATCTTTCCCCAGCGAGAGGTGAGTCCGTGAATGCTCGTAGTACTCGAAGTAGGATTTCAAGAGTCGCCGCGGGCCGGATTCATTGAGCACGATCATGTGATCCTAGCACTCGCGGCGAATCGACCCGATCAACCGCTCCGCATAGGCATTCTGCCAGGGCGACTGCGGTGTGGTCAGAGCCTCCCGGATACCGAGCGAGCGCGCCGCTTCCGAGAACTTTTCTCCGTAACTGCCATCTCGGTCTCGGAGCGAGTAGCGCGGCGCGCTATCCCATGGAAAGGCTTCGAACAGCTGATGAGCTACCCAGTCCGATGTGGGATATTCAGTCATCGCAACGTGTACCGGTCGACGCCGATCGTGCGACAGAATCACGAAGACGAATAACACTCGGAAGAAGACGGTCGGGACAACGAAGAAATCAGAAGAAACTAGGTCCTGCGTGTGATTCGTAAGGAATGTTCGCCACGTTTGCGAGGGCGGTCTCCGACGTCGCGCCATGTACTTTGCGACCGTCGATTCAGAGAGCTCAAATCCGAGCTTCAAAAGCTCCCCGTGGAGGCGTGGAGCACCCCACCTCGAATTTGCCAGGCTCATCTTGCGAATCAAATCGATCACCTCCCGTGAGGCGGAAGGCCGACCCGGAGGATGGCGACTCTTCCATCTCCAGTACAACCGGAATCCTTGTCGGTGCCCGCCAATGACGGTTTCGGGTTTGACGACTGCGAGAGCTGATCGCCAGCCGCTCCACAAACGTGAGAGCCAAACCCAGAGCAGGCGGTCGGCGAAGCTCAACCGAAGTTTGCGGCCTCGATTGGTTCTATGCAGGACCAGGAGCTGATGCCGCAGAGCCAAAATCTCAGCTTGGAGCGCAGCCTGACTTCGAAAGACTCCTCCAATCGAGGAAAACAGCAGGATAGTGATCTCGAACATGGCAGCGGCAAGCTCCAACGACAGCTAAGTAAGTTCAACTGATTCAATCAGAACGGAGTTTTCAGCAGGGACAAGTGTCGATTTTAGAACGCAGGAGGCTATTGGACCGGAAAGCGGAACTAGATTATTTCTCGCTCTCGGCTAACGTTTTGGGATGGTGCCTTTTATTCCCCGCGGATGACTCGAGGCGGATCTGCGCCCAAACCTCTTCAGAGATACTAAGAAAAGCCTTTACCACATCAGGGTCGAACTGGCTCCCCGAGCAACGGATGATTTCTTCCCGCGCGGTTTGGAACGGAAGAGCGGTGCGATACGGCCGATCCGACAGCATGGCATCGAGCGTATCCGCAACGGAGAATATTCTTGCCCCCAAGGGTATCTCTTTGCCAATTAATCCCTGAGGGTAGCCGCTGCCGTCGTAGAATTCGTGATGGGTCAATACAATTTGAGCTGCGGAAGATAGGAAAGAAATCTCACGCACCATGTCATAGCCGATGCGTACGTGCTTCCGCATTATTTCGGTTTCTTCGGCGGTCAGTTTGGCCGGCTTAAGCAGAACTGAATCGGGAACGCCGATCTTGCCAATGTCGTGGAGTCGCGCCCCCCGTGCAATCTGACCAAGTTCTAGTTCGTCGCACATCATGCGCCTGGCCATCTCCAACGAATAGCGAGTCACCCGCTCGGAATGGTCACCTGTTTCGTTATCCCGCAAATCCAGGGCGCCGCCTAACGCGTGCAATGTTTCGTCGTAGGTTAGCTCGATCTGCTTCAACGCATCCTGGAGTTGCCCCGTTCTTTCGCCTACCAATTGTTCCAAGTGATCATTTTGCGCCTTCAGTGCTTGCTGGAGTTCGTGTAGTTTGAGATGGGTTTTGACGCGGGCGCGCACTTCTTCGAACTGGAAAGGCTTCGATATATAGTCAACGCCGCCGGACTGAAAGGCCTTTACCTTGTCTCCTATTTCCTTCAGAGCGCTAAGGAAAATCACGGGGATGCTGGAAAGCTTCTCGCTGGATTTGAGACATTCGCACACTTCATAGCCGTTCATTTCCGGCATGTTGATATCCAGCAGAATCAGATCCGGCGGATTCCGCGCAGCCGCCGCCAGCGCCAGTCTACCCCGTGGAAACGACCGTACTTCGCAACCTTGCTGCCGGAGCATTTCCTCCAACAGCCTAAGATTGGCGGGATGGTCATCCACGACCATGATGTCCCTTTGAACCAATGAAGATTCGGCGGTGGCCTCCGTTTCTTCGGGGACAGGCAAGTCACGGTATGAAACTGTTGCCGGCACGTTTGAACACCCTTGCAGTTGACTCTCGCACCCTCTTTGCGGTAATCGGCAGAGTCAAGCTTCTTCTGCAGTATATATATTCGTTAGAATATACAATCAGTACTTAGGTACTACGAACGATTATAGTTCGCAGAATCAATGATGTACGGGTTGGCATTTTGCACAACCACCATGCCTTTTGAGCTTTCGATCCCTGCCGCTACGAAAGCTCCGCAAGAACCAGTATTGCCCTCGGGCAACGCTTGGAACCGTTCCGCTAGCGGCACACTTGCTCCAGCAATTGCGTCAAAGCATCATAGTCGTACTTGTCGGCAAGTTCCTTTAAACCGTCTCCGGACCTCGCGTCTCCAGCTTCGCGCACTTTCACGATCAACCCATCCAAGAGTTTCTTATTACCAGCCAAGGTCGCCTTATGGATTTCCTCCATTAGCTCTCGCGGCAGTTGCCGAAGGCTTTCCGCGCTTAGGACCGACGCCGCGGCCGCGGGTTGGCGCTCAAATTCATCGGCTTCTGCATATTCGTACTTTATGTCCAAAAGTCTTCGCATCGTCTCGAGGAGTTCGTCCTCCCTACAGGGCTTCGACACGAACCCATTGGCCCCGCTCTCAACCACTGCTTGGCGGTCGCCGTCCATGGCGCTAGCAGTTAGGGCAACGATGATGGTTTCCTTACCCCGCGGATCTTTCTTTATTCTTTCAGTCGCCTCCAGCCCGTTCATGACAGGCATGTGTACGTCCATAAGGATCATCTGTGGGTGCCACATCTCCCAATTTCGGATGGCCGCCTCTCCGTTTTCGGCACCTCGAACGGCAAATCCGATGGTAGTCAACAGTTTCAGCAGCCAATCTCGATTCTCTAGGTTATCGTCAACGACTAGAATCCGAGGAATTTCCTGTCCTTCTTGTAGGGCAATAACATGGCGGGGAACACTTCGCTTCATGGCTACTCCGGCATCGCCGCGCCCAACCGGGATTTCGAACCGGAAGACCGAGCCGCTGCCCGATTGGCTGGTGAACGTGATATCGCCTCCCATCAGGCGCGCATATTTGCGGCTGATGGCCAACCCCAGTCCAGTGCCCTGCAAACTGTCTACACCGCCGCTGGCTTGAGTAAACGGCCGGAACAGCTTCTGTTGGTCTGCCTCCGTCATGCCGGCACCGGTATCCTCGACGTTTGCCGACAGCCACAGTTGGCCCGTTTCTCTGAATTCCAACGTGACATGCAATTTGACGTGGCCAAACCGAGTGAATTTGACTGCATTCCCGAGCAGATTGATGAGCACCTGGCGCAATTTACCTTCATCCGCGACGATGTACGGCACAGCTTCTCCAGCTGCCAACATCTCGAATCGCAGTCCCTTCGCGTCGGCACGCAGCCGAAACATCGCCGTAAGATCGTTTAATAACTTGGAGAGGTTGAAAGTGGCTGGATTTAGGTCCACGCGGCCGGCTTCAATCTTAGACATATCCAGGATATCGGTAATGAGGGCCAGCAGATGCTCGCCGCTTCGGCCGATGATCTTTAGGTTTTCTTTTGCATCTGCGTCGAGGTTTGGATCTCTCAACATTAATTGTGCGTATCCGAGTATCGCGTTCATCGGGGTACGGATTTCGTGAGACATGGTCGACAGAAATGTACTCTTGGCCCGGTTGGCAGCATCGGCGTCCGCCGCTGTAACTTCCAGGGTACGGTTCAGATTTCTGATTTGCTGCTCCGCGTGTTTTCGATCGCTAATATCACGCGCGATTGCCGATGCCGCAGTGATTTTGCCAAGGGAATTCTTGATGGGGGAGACGGTTAGCGCCACATCAATCAACTGACCGTCCTTTCTTTGCCGTACCGTTTCCTCGCTGACTACTTCCCCTTGCTCGAGCTTCGATATGATTCCCGCCAGCTCGTCGGTACGATCGGGCGGAAGCAAAATGGAGATGGGCTTGCCTATGACCTCTTCAGCTGAGTATCCATAGAGTCGCTCTGCTCCCTTATTCCAATTGACGATATTCCCTTCGAGCGACTTCCCGATGATTGCGTCATCCGAATAGTCGACGATAGAAGCCAACTGCTCTCGGCTCCGTTCCGCTCGTTTTCTCTCCGTGATGTCACGGATCGTACTGGATACTAGGGGACCCTCTTCGGTTTCAAGAGGGCTGAGGCTAATCTCAACCGGAAACTCAGTGCCGTCCTTGCGTGACGCATATAACTCCAAGCCAGCTCCCATAGACCGTACTTGAGGATCGGCGGAATACCCTGTGCGGTAGCCCGAATGTTTACCTCGGAAACGTTCGGGCACGAGAATCTCTAGCGTCTGCTCCAGCAGTTCTTCCCGCGCGTATCCAAATACCCTTTCAACCTGCGCATTGACAAAGACAATCTTGCCACCGCGATTCACGACTACCACGGCGTCTGGCGCAGCTTCCAGCAGCTCGCGGAACTTTCCCTCGGCTGCGAGTCTCTTACCGACGGCACGCAATTCCTCCTCAGCTCGCCGCTGATCAGTCACGTCCCAGCTAACACCAGTGAGGCGTCGCGGCCGTCCCGTTTCGTCATGATAGACCTTGCCACGCGTCACCAGAGCGTGGACGGTGCCATCGGGCCACACAACCCGGAATTCGGTCTTGTATTCTGTGTCATGTTCGACCGTTGCCGCGACCTGTCGCTGGATGCGATCGCGGTCGTCCCGATGAATCAGCGCCGCAAACTCTTCGACCGTTCTTGGAAATTGGCCGGACTGAAGGCCGAATTGGACGCAGCAATTCTCGTCTGCCGTGATGCTATTCGGAACGATCTCCCAGCTCCAAACCGCCACTCCTGAGGAATGCAACGTGAGACGTAGGCGCTCCTCGCTGGCCTCCAATCGTCGAGTTTGAGCGGAGAATCTGCGGTCCACAGCACTGGTTAGTAGAGTAAGTCCGAGGATCGTAAATGTGACAAGTGTGATCACAATTGTGCCAACGGAGGTGATGGTCAGCGAGTGTGAGAGATCCTCGTTACCGAAGGTGGAGGGGGCAAAACTCGCCGCCGCCATGCCTGTGTAGTGCATGACCGGGATCGCTGCCCCCATCACCAGAGCGCTCACGAGTCGCCGCCAACTCCACGACATGGTTTCTTCTCGGAATCTGAACGTCAGGCACAAAGCGATCATAGAAATTAAGACGGCCAGAGCTATCGATAGAACCAAAGGCGCCAGAGAATAGTGACACATCGCGGGCAGGCGCATGGCTGCCATACCGATATAGTGCATGCCCGCGATGGCGCTACCCATTAGGACGCCGCCCGCTAGGACCGTAAGAAGGCCCATGCTTTCTCGGCTTACGACGAATAGCGCGACGGCAGAAGCAAACACTGCAGCCAAGAGAGAGACCAACACTGTGGGCCAGTCGTATTCGACGGCAACCGGAAGCCGGAAAGCGAGCATCCCGATATAGTGCATTGACCATATGCCGATTCCCAGTGCAGTGGCGCCGCTGCCCAGCCACAGATGACGCGCGCGGCCACACGTCGAGGTCACTCGTCCGGCGAGATCGAGAGCTACATATGAGGCCGCAACTGCAATAATCACTGACAGCGCAACAAGGCGGTAGTCATAGCTAGCAGCCATTGTCAAATGCGAGGTCACGCTCCCCCCAACTTGCAAAGGTGCGGTTCAGCAATCAATCGAAGATTAAGCTGCGGAGTGGTCTGAGACGAACTCGCCGCCACGATGCAACACTACTTTGTTGGTGCAAAACATCAACATTTAATTATCCACTAGATGTTGAATGAGTGAAGGCACGCGCTGCTTACGTCCGGCGCACGTGTTGGCATCGGGAAACGGGCTCTTCGAGTTGCTCCCGACGAAGGATTACCACTCGAAGGTCGAGAATTGGGAGTTGCTGGCTGGCTCATTCATTCATGCGACAACCGTTGACCGTGATGGCGGGCGATACCTGCTTGCGGTTTCGTTTGAGTCCTGATAAACGCGGTAACCGGACAAATGGATTTCGATGCTCCGACGACGGCTCTACGGCCACTGATCTATTTAGAGCGTTGCTCAAAAACCCCTTCTTGCCCAGAATCCTCATTTCCTAAGGTGGCAGAACTGTTGAGGAATTGGCTTGCCCAAAACCGCGCGTGTAGGAACTCAAAATGAACTGTTTGCGGGCACCGGTGAATATCGCGAGGGTCAATCAGGGAGTCGTTGGGTAATCCGATTTTCCATATGATAGATCTAGCTACTAAAACTTGTGCGTGCAGCGAATTGGCTGTGTCGAACAGTCGCGGAAACGTTGGTTCCTTGAGGGTCAGATTCAATGAGCAACTCGCCGTGAAGCTGGCTCACCCGCTGACGCTTGCCTGCTATGCCATCGTCATCAACTTCAATTTGCGCTCGAAACACTAGAACTCGCGAACAACTTCATTCGGGGAGATGCGAGATGACGGAATGAATCTGGCGATACTCTTCCATGTCATGAGCGGCTTGGCTCGTCTTTCCCTGTTTACGGTGAATTGCTGCTAACGCCAGATAGGCCTGCCCGGCAAGAAAAGTGTCCTTCTCGAGCTCGACCACACGTCCCAATGCACGCTCCGCGTCGGCCGGGTCACTCACGGCGGTCGCTTTGCCGAGCTCGTAAAGAGTTTCGGGCATATTCGGAAGCAATTGATCGGAACGCTGGAGCTCTTCGGCAGCCTCTTTCATTTTTCCCTCTTGCAACAACGCGTCTCCCAAGCGGTAAGCAGCCTCCGCACTTCCTGGTTGTGACCTTGATTCCTCGCGGAATTCTTTTTCTGCATTCTCCCAGACTGAACTTGCCGCGTAGATCTGTCCAAGCTCGAGCCGCAAGCCGGGCAAATCAGGCCGCAGGGCCAGAGCCCGCTGATACTCGTTGGCGGCCTCAGCGTACATCTTGGCAGCGAAATAGTTCTGACCGAGTGCCTGATGTCCGCGTGCCGTGTTTGGGAAAGCTGAAAGCAATTTATCGACAGATTGTGAAGAAAGAGCACCCGAGGCGCGGCTCAAGTAATAAAGAAGGTCAGGATCGTTCGGGGTTTTCTCGAGAGCTTTTTGCAAATTGGCCACCGCCTCCCCGGGTCTCCCCACTTGCAGCTGTGCAATTCCAAGAGCGTCGAATGCTTGAACCTTTTCGAGATGAGGTATGGCATCCGAGGCGTAGCCTGCAGCCAAGAGCGCAAAACCAAGCAATTGATCCACGGGAAGCGAATCGGGGCTCAACTCAGCGGCGCGTTTCAAAGGGGAAATTGCGGAGACATAGTCTCGCTTCTTCATGTATGCCTCACCCAACTTGAAGAAAACCACTGCGTCGGATGGCGCCAAGTCGGCTGCTTTGCGAAACGCGGTTATGGCCTCGTCAAGATTGTTCCGAGTTTCGTCATCGAGACCCGAGCGCAATAGTTCGACGACCTCGGGAGCTCTGGGAGCCTCGGTCGCTTGCCCCTGCAGGAACAAACAGACAAAGAGCGCAGCACGGATCATGATCGCTCGGATTCCTCGATCTCAATGAATTGATCGGCCTTGATGCCTCGTAAAACCTGACGAATGCGCGAAGGCCACTGAATCTCAATGTCAGCGGTTTGCGCCGAACCAAGACCAAAATGCAACCGCTTGTCATTGGAAGAAAGGTAGCTTCCGGTCGCCGTGGCGAATCGCACTTGCCCATTGACCTGTACTCGGGCCCCAAAGCCATCCCGATTACTGCGCTTTCCACGGAGCATGATTGTCAACCAATGGAGTTTTCCACCCCGGTTCAAAAACAACTGCGGACGCTCGCCAAGAGATGTGGTCACCGCATCCAACCAGCCGTCATTGTTCACATCGCCGAATGCGGCTCCCCGTCCGGCCACCGGGACTTCAGAGCCGATCCTGGCTTTCACGAAATGTCCTCGCCGATTTAGTGCGAGCAAGGGAGGCTCCTTATACCGAAGCGAGCTATCGTACGTCTCAACGTTGTCGAAGACGTGACCCTGAACAATAAAGACATCCTTCCAGCCGTCGTTGTCAATATCCTCCAGTCCGATTCCCCATCCCGACACTTTCCCGGACAGCAAGCCAAATCCGGTCTCCAGCTCCTGTGCGCTAAACGATCCCTTGCCGTCGTTGTGAAAAACGACGTAAGGCTCGTGCGGAAGCTGAGTGATCAGAAGGTCGGGAAGGCCGTCGTTATCGTAATCCTGAAAGACGACTCCCATACCTGAGGGTTTCTTGCCGTTTTCTGAAAGGGCCACGCCTGAATCCAACGCACATTCCGTAAAGGTACCTTTTCCATTGTTGTGAAAGAGAAACTGCTCGGTGGCGTCGTTGGCGACAAATATGTCCACGAAACCATCGCCGTCATAATCGGCGAACGCCACTCCCAATCCGTGCCCTTTTTTTGCGGCGATTCCGGATGCCACACTCACGTCCTCAAACGTGCCGTTTCCGCGATTGCGGTAAAGAATGTTTGTAGCGGGTGGAAACTCACTCGGCGGACAGTACGTTGCCGTCTCGGCGCCGCATATCTTGGTGTTCTGGAAGCTCCAATCGAGATAGCGCGTCACGAATAAGTCCAATCTGCCATCATTGTCAAAGTCGAGAAAACCCGCGGAGGCGGACCATCCACCTGCCGCTACGCCAGCCTTTGCTGTAACGTCCGTAAAAGTGCCATCGCCGTTGTTGTGATACAAAACGTTTTTCCCGAAGTTTGTTACGTAGATATCGGAGAACCCGTCGTTGTCGTAGTCTCCCACCGCGACTCCCATTCCATAATTGGCGTCGCCAGCGTTTGCAAGGCCTGCTTCCTCAGTAACATCGGTGAACGTGCCGTCTCTGTTCTGCCGGTAGAGTCTGTTCCAATAAAGCGGATCGTGCCGATCGAACGTGAACGGGCTGCGCATTGGATCGCGCAACAGGCCCCCATTCACGAAAAAGACGTCCAGCAATCCGTCGTTGTTGTAGTCCAGCAGCGCCACTCCCCCAGGCATCGTCTCGATAAGACGCTTCTGCGAAGTGGGTGAGTTGCGGAGAACAAAGTTGACACCTTTCAGCGGGCCCACATGAAAGAAGGATTCAGATTCAAGTTCCGCTTTTGCCTCGTGAGGGAGCAACCCGAGAGAAAGAAGCAGCCGCAGCAAATCTCTTCTGGTCATTCGTGGTTCCGTAGATCCCGAATTGTTTCGGTTGTGCTTTTAGCACGCGGAGCGCACATTCTTTTCCGCGCTAGGTTGTCGCACGCGCGCAACGCGATGTCTCTCAGTTCAACAGACGAATCTCAAGCTCACTTCCGTGGCTCTGGTCGTTGATCTCAAAGCTTAGCGCATGCTTAGCTCTATCGATCGAAGCCATCCGCTCAATAGCTTTGCCTCCCAAGCTGACGCTGGCAGCCACCGAATCCCAACCGCAGACTTCCACGCGGATTCGGTTCCACCAGGGCGGAAAGGAGCCTTGGCGTTCTCCGATATGAAGAATAAGCCCGTTGGACGTGATTTCGCATGAAAATGCAACACGTAGGAATTCGCCGCGCGTGTAGGCTAGCGTCTTTCCGTCATCGAGGTAGAGCGATCCACGGCAGTCCTTTCCCGGATAGACGCGTAGGGTCAACGGTCCCCGGGGCGTTTCCTCCGTACTCTGCACCAGCGGTTGCAAAGGCAGAATGGTTCCTTCTCGGACGAAGACCGGAAGTATCTCCAGCTTCGGTTGAATGCGCAGGTTCGCGGATTGGTCGCTATTGCCGCTCGTCCCGCGTTGAATTTTCTCTCCGGTCCAATAGTCGTACCAAACGCCAGCCGGCAAGTATAGGTCGTACGCGTCCGGCTGCTCTGGAAAAGGTGGCGGCGCCACGAGCAAATCAGGTCCAAGGAGGAATTCGTTCCCTGCGTCCACATCCAGGGGTTTGAGGTCATTGGCTGCGGGGAACTCGAGGAAGAGTGGACGGACGATAGGTAAGCCCGTGCGAGTGAGCTCTTCGACTAGCGTGTACATATACGGCATCAGCCGATAGCGCTCCTCGATATAGCGGCGACGAATGGCTTCTTGCTCCGGCCCGTGCACCCACACTTCCTTGTCGCCGGAACCTTTGTTGGCGTGATTTCGATCGATGGGCTGAAATGTAGCGAGTTCCGTCCAGCGAGTAAGGAGCTCGGGTCCCGGCGTTCCAATAAAGCCGACGTCGGCTCCACTCAACCCGAAGCCGCTCAATCCCAAATTTAAAAGCATTGGGGTGGTCAAGCGGAGATGATTCCAGGAGCTCGTGTCATCGCCGGTCCAGGTGGCAGCGTAGCGCTGCCCTCCCGCGTACGTAGCCCGCGTGAGAACGAAGGGCCGCAGATCGGGCTGGAGTTCGCGCAAGCCTTCGTATGTCGCCCGGGAGTTTTCCATCCCGTAGACATTATGAATCTCCAAATGGCTTGCGGTGCGCGCTTGGAATCCAGGCTCGTCGATGCGGTGTTGCACGTTGTCCGGCATCGTCAGATTGTCGGTGTGAAAAACGGAGGGCTCATTCATGTCGTTCCAAAAACCGGCGACTCCATCCGACACAAAACCCTTGTATAGAGTGCCCCACCACGCCCTGCTTGCTTGCTGTGTAAAATCTGGAAAAACAGAAGGCCCGGGCCAAACGTCCCCGACGTAGATCGAACCGTCCGGATTCTTCACGAAATGGTCGCCCGCGACTCCCGAGTCGTAGGGCAGGTAGCCTTCCGCGATCCGAGCGATATGCAAGTCAGTGATGGCAACGACGTGGAATTGCTCGCGTTTCAGATCGGATAGCATTTGCTCGAAATGAGGGAATCGTGCGGGGTCTACCGTAAACGGACGATTGTCCTTCTGGAAGTCGATATCGAGGTATAAAACGTCGGCGGGAATCCTATCGGAACGCAGCCGGGCAGCAATTTCACGCACACGAGATTCCGTCCCATAGCTGAACCGAGATTGCTGAAAACCAAGCGACCACAGGGGAGGAAGCGGCGGTAAACCTGTTAGCCACGCATACGTCCGAACTACCTGCTTGGGATCTGGGCCGTAGAAAACGTAATAGTCAATTGGGCCGCCTTCGGCTCCGAACGAATACTTGTTACGTTCGATCCGGCCGAAGTCAAAGCTGGTGGACCAAGTGTTATCGAGAAAGATTCCCGTTGAGCGCCCGCGACGCATCGTCATGAAGAACGGAATGCTTTTGTAAATCGGATCGGTGGATTCCTGGAAGAGAAATGCATCCGTATTCCAAAGCCGGAAGGATTGACCGCGTCGATCGAGACTTCCTGCCTTGTCACCGAGGCCGAAGTAATGTTCGTCCGGCGGCATTTCCTTATAAACACGGAATGTGTTTCCGTGAAACTCCGTAGGCCATCCTGCCGCATCTTCTTGCAAAAGGTTTCCTTGCAAATCCCTGATCGAAAGGCGCAGGGTCTTGCGCTCGATGCGCACACGCAGCGCCTGCGTATGAAAACCAGCAGAATCCGAGTCGGTTTCAGGAATTACGTTGACCTCTTGATGCCGAATTAGTGGTGGTACAGCCCAAGAAGCATCCTCCGGTAGTTTGCCGTCTTCGGCCTCACGCACGCGCAGGACGTCTTCGCGTAGGGCAATCACATGCAAGAGCATGTTTCCGCTGCGCACCTCAACGCCGTTCGGTAGCGCTTTGCTCACCCCGAAGCCGTTCCGCGCCACCGGTCCCTTCCCGATACTAAAACCTCGCGTCACAAACCTCTTGCTCACCTGGGCGGCGTGAGACGTAAAAAGGAGAACAGAAAAGAGGACCAGCCCCGCGCTAGAAAATGCCGTTTGGGTTGGGATCCGAATTTTCATTCTCGCGTCCGTCCGACAATGAGCACCGTTCGACACACTGCGCCCCTCGGATCCCAGCAAGGCAATTTTTCCTTCAACGAGTCCGAGGCTTTCTTTGGCGGCAGTGACCGGCAGGCCGTCAGTATTTCCGTGCTTCGGCCCGCCGATCAAGCGCCACCCCGGGGTGGGCGGGGAATTCCATTTGCATCAGGCGCTAAAAGTAGAACTTCAAAGCGCCTTGTACGGTTCGCTGCTGGTACGCCGCCGTGATTCTGCCGAAATTGCCGTTGCTCACATCCCCCAGATTCGTATCCGGTTGAAAGAAATCTGGGTGATTGAGCGCGTTGAACATTTCGAAGCGGAACTGCAACCGCTTACCCTCGGTGACAAGCCAGTACTTCTGTATGCTCATATCCCAATCGAAGTACTTCGGCCCGTGCAGATCCGAAAGGAATCGCGGAGCGTCTCCGAAAGTGAAGGCGGCAGGCTGCGAGAACGCCGCGGCGTTGATCCAGTTGTCGATCGACTGGTTCGCGGGTACTGGGCTCACCCCAGGCACGATATCGGGACGCTGATTG
>Ga0210383_10000845_pt1 | contig 28272 bp, 32 predicted proteins | sample IncBWC14OmetaG_FD_160072 | JGI IMG/M metagenome (GOLD analysis project Ga0210383, IMG submission 160072) | Forest soil microbial communities from Barre Woods Harvard Forest LTER site, Petersham, Massachusetts, United States - Inc-BW-C-14-O ... | reverse complement strand
GACCGCTCTCGTTGACCACTTGAGTAACCTGCCATGGGGTGAGCGACGGGTACGAGCCGCATCATCCAGGCCCACAACCTGGTGCTCTACTGTGAGCTACACCCACCGTGGGCGGTACTGGGATCGAACCAGTGACCTACTCGGTGTGAACGAGCCGCGCTTCCGCTGCGCTAACCGCCCTGAGAAAAACCTGTCCCCCGGGTACTCACGTTCCGGGCTGCTCGCGGACCTTGCCGGCATGGACCGCGAACTCGTCATCCGCTACCTGACCGGCCTCACCGGCCTGGCCCTGGCCGCCGGTGACGACGGCTGGTGCCCTGACCTTGCCGAGCGCGCCCGGAGGGACTTGAACCCCCACCCTTCTGATCCGTAATCAGACGCACGATCCGTCGTGCTGCGGGCGCTTGCCTTGCATTGCCGTGCTGAACCGTGGCAGGTTGGTCACGACACAATTAGTGATGAACCGGTTACGGAGTAAGCCATGGCCGCTGTTACCAGGGAACGCGCCGATATCATCCTGCCGCCGCTGGAACGTCACGGCGTCGAGACCATGCCCGCCGCCGAGCAGCGCAGCACGCCGTGGCATTTCAGCGTGCTGTTCGCCAGTACCGGGTACAACCTGCCGACCATGGTGTTCGGGTGGCTGCCGCTGGCGTTCGGCCTGGGCTTCTGGCCCGCGATCACCTCGATGTCCGCCGGGGTCCTCATCGCCCTGCTCCCGATGTCGTTCCTGATCCTGCTGGGGACCAGGACCGCGACGAACAACGCGACCAGCTCCGGCGCGGACTTCGGCATCTGGGGCCGCCTGATCGGGTCAGGGCTGGGCCTGGCGCTGATGCTGCTCGGCGCGGCGATCGCCGTCTGGTCCGGCGGCGGCATCCTGGTCACCGCCTCGGCCCGGCTGCTCGGCACCAGCACCGGGGACGGGGCGCTGGCGCTGGCGTACTCGGTGCTGGCCGCCCTGTCGGTGCTCATCGCCGTGTGGGGGTACCGCCTGCTGCTGCGGACCGCCAAAGCCGTGGCCCTGTTCGGCGTGATCGCTACCCTGCTGATGCTGGCGGCGTTCGCCGGGCACCTGCACCCCTCCTACCGGGGCGGCGCGTACGCGCTCGGGTCCTTCACCGCGACATGGTGGCTGTCGGCTGCGGCCGTCGGGCTCGGCGGGGTCATGACCATGGCCACCATGACCGGCGACTGGACCCGGTACATCAACGGCCGGACGTACCCGGCGCGGCGGGTGCTGCGGCTCGCGCTGCCCGCCGTGGTCATCACCTACATCATCCCGATGGGCATCGGCGCGCTGGTCGCCACCGGGTTCCCGCACCCGGCCGCCGCGTTCCCGGAGTCGCTGACCGCCGCCGCGCCCGGCTGGTACGCGGTCATCCTGGTACCGTTCGCCCTGTTCGGCGGCCTCACCTGGTCCGGGGCCAGCGTCTACTCGGCCGGCCTGGACCTGGGTTCCGTCTTCGGGCGGCTGCACCGGCCCGCCGCCACGGTCATCATGTCCGCCGTCATCACCGGCCTGGTGCTGGCCGGGTCGCTGGTCTGGAACGCCTCGGACTCGATCTCGGCGCTCAGCCTGATCCTGCTCGCCGCGTCCGCGCCGTGGGCCGCGGTCATCGGCGTCGGCTACCTGCGGCGCCGGGGCCGCTACGACCAGGCCGCGCTGCAGGCGTTCAACCAGCGGGCGCACCTCGGCACCGCCACGCGATCCGCCGCCGGGCCCTACTGGTACCGGGGCGGGTGGAACCCGGCTGCTGTCCTGGCCTGGGCCGCCGGCTGCGCGTGGGGGCTGCTCACCGTGCAGACCACCTTGTACACCGGCCCGCTCGCGATGATCGCCGGCGGCGTCGACCTGTCGTTCGCCGGGTCGTTCGTGATCGCCGCCGTCCTGTACGCCACCCTGGACCCGGCGCTGCGCAAGGCGGGCTGGCTGTGAGCGCGCCGGCGCCCGTGCTGCTGGCGGACAGCCTCACCGAGGTGCCCGCCACGCCCGACGCGCAGTGGCTGCCGCCGGCGGAATGGCCTGCCGGGGCCGGGGCCCTGTTCCTTCCCGGGCCGCCGGCCGGGGAAGACCCGGTGATCATCACCCGCTACGCCGACGTGGAAGACATCCTGATGGCCCCGGCGGGGACCTGGAGCCGGGACGTGCCGGACTCGGTGGTCCCGCCAGCTGAGAGGCACGCCATCCTGGACGCATCCTGGCTGCTGGACGGCCCGGAGCACCGGACGCTGCGCAGCCAGCTCACGGCCGTCAACCGCGGCTCGTCTCCCGCCGCGCGGCAGTTCACCCGTGACCTCACCCGGGCCCTGCTCGCTGCGATGATGACGCAGCCGCCGCCGTGGAACCTGGCCACGATCATTGACGAGGTGTCCTACCGGGTCGTCATCGAGCACACCCTGGCCGCCCCGCCGCTGGCGTCCCGCACAGTCAGGCTCCGCCAGCTGTCCCGGGATATGGCACCCGGCCAGCATGACGCAGGTGACGTGATGGCCTACTTCCAGGCTGAACGGCAGACCGAGCTGGAGGACATCCTTGCTGCCGTCGCCGGTCAGGCCGGCGAGCTTCCTCCTGGCGTGGCCCGGCACCTGGCAGAGCTGGCCGCTTCCGGGCAGCTGACCAGCCGGCGGCTGACCGGCCAGCTGGCCATGCTCATCGTGTCCGCCGAGTCCCAGGCCGCGGCGGCCTCCAGCCTGACCGGGATGCTGCTGGCCGCCGGGCTGTTCAGCCAGGCCCAGGCCATGACCGGCAACCCGGGCGCCATGCGGAGGCTGGCCGCTGAAGGCGGGCGCCGGGGGCTTTCCTTCCCGTTCCTCCTGCTCACCGCGGCCCGTGCCACCCGCGCTGGCGGCTGGGACATCCCCGGGGGAACTCCGCTGGTGATCTCCTACGCCGCCGCGAACATGGACCCGGAGGTCTTCGGCCCCGGCGCCGCGGGGTTCGACCCGCGAGCTGACCGCCCGCCGCACCTGGCCTTCGGCAAGGGGATACACCGCTGCCAGGGTGCCGTCCAGGCAGCCCAGTTCATGGAAGACGTCTTCGCGGGCCTGGCCGGACTGCCCGCCAGCACCCGGCTCGGCCACGGCGGCCAGCTCCGCCGGGAAGTGACCCGGGTCTCATGGGCGGTTCCTGAGCTGCCCGCGATCCCCTGAGCTAGCTGTGGGCTGTACTGGATTTGAACCAGTGACCTGTTCCGTGTCGGGGAAACGCTCTCCCGCTGAGCTAACAGCCCGGGTGTAACTCGCGGTCCCTGCGGGATTTGAACCCGCGGCCCTCTGCTCGACAGGCAGGCGCTCTAACCACTGAGCTAAGGAACCTAGTGCTACTTGCGGTCCAGACGGGATTTGAACCCGCGGTCTTCACCTTGACAGGGTGACGGGGACGGCCTAACTCCCCTACAGGACCTTGCGAAATGCGCTCCGGTGCCCAGACTCGAACTGGGAACCCTCCGATTAACAGTCGGGCGCGCTACCGATTGCGCCACACCGGATCGTCGTGCTTTGTAGCGGAGACCGGATTTGAACCGGTGAGTCCTGGGTAAGTCTGCTCGTTTACCGATTAACGAGCATCTGAATCGTCAACCCCGCATCAAGCTCCCAGTGATGGTTCGGGCAGAGAGCAGCAAGATTGTCTTGCGCGTTCACTTCAGCCACCGTTGCAGTCAATGGAAAATCAGCTACTGGCCGGAGATGGCACACGTCTACATGAAGATCGTACCCACATTGACGGCACGATTTCGGGCCTTGATAGGCGGAGCGGGCTAGGCCGCGGAGCTTTGCGTGGTAAGCGTGGGTGCCGTAAGCTCGCCGCATCTCTCCGATGGTAAGTGCTTGCAACTCAGCCAGACGATCCGCTCTCCAGCAGTTTCGGCATATCTTGGCCGTATCGGCTTTACGGCCTCGGCACTTCGGGCATGTCCTGCAAGGAGGCTGATCGGCTGCGTATCTCGGCCGGTGGAGGTTGTTCCAAATAATTGCACAAGTTTTGGTACAAAACAGCATTTTGTCCTTGCCGCCGTTGCGACGGCGCGAAATCGGTCCCCTGCAATTACGACATGAGATCAGCATGACCTAATTGTACTTCGAATTTCCTAGTAGCGGGGGCAGGATTTGAACCCGCGATCTCTGGGTTATGGGCCCAGTGAGCTACCGAACTGCTCCACCCCGCGCCGTACCTTCAATTGGACCTATTTGGCCGTCGACATGCCCTGGCTGGTTGACCTAACACCCTCCGCGGTGGCGCCCCGGGAAGGCTGGGCGCAGACCTCAGTTTCCATCGTACCGGCCGGGCTGCCGGCGTCACCGGGATTTCCCCGGGAGTACCCGGCCAGCAGCGCCGGGGGCATGGACGGTCAGGCAGGGCCACACCAGGAATGCCGTTTCCTGGTTCCCGGCCCCGTCGTCCCGCAGCCACAGCCACTTCGCGTGGACCGGGCCGCTGGCCGAGCTCAGGGCTGTCCAGCCGACCCGTTTCAGGACCGGGCTGCGGAGCGAAGCTGAGCTGATCCACCCCGGGATGATGATGAGGACTTCCAGCTCCCCCGCGGCGATCAGCTGGCACGCTTCCCGGGCGGTTCCTGCCCGGCGCGGGCGCTGCATGCCAGTCATCGTAGCCGGTGGCTTTGGTGACCCCAGACGGTTCCGACCCGTCTTCTCCGGTTTGAAGGACCGGTGGCTTAGCCAGTAGCTCCATGGGGCCTGGTACTACGTGGTCCTGGAGGGATTTGAACCCTCGGTCTCCACCTTGAGAGGGTGGCGGCCACTCCTGGCTGGCTCCGCAGGACCATGTGAGCAAACAACGGGCAGGCGGGCGGCAGCTGACGGTAGGGTGCCCCGGTGCGCCGGCGCCTGAGAGGTTACGCTGCGTGCGCGCCCGGCAGGATTCGAACCCGCGACCTGCTAGTTAGAGGCTAGCTGCTCTGTCCGGCTGAGCTACGGGCGCCCGGATGTTCTAGCTGAACTGCCTGCACCTATTGACTACCTGTTACTAGATACGTACTGTCCGTAAGTAAGAGCCCAGCAACCAGAAGGATCACGCAATGTCACCTCGCATCCGCCGCATCGCCGTCACCCTTCCCCTCGCCGGCGCCCTGCTGGGCGTAGCCTGGACCGCTGCCCCCAGCGCGCTGGCCGACACCTGGACCGGTCAGTCCCGCCCGCCGGCGGTAGCGGTCGCGAGCAGCCAGGTGACCCCGTCCGGCGTTACCTGGGGCGGCCCGGTCCTGCCCGCGCCGGACGACACCTGGACCTGAGCGAGCCGGGACGCCCGGGGCTAGTAACCCAGCTGCTGTTTCCTGCGGCGCAGGGTGGCGGCCAGGGCGTCGATGCCGGCCCGGGGGTACACGAACCGCCTGCCGCCCGGGAGCTCGGTCCCGGTGATCCTCCCGGCCCGCCGCCACGCGGCCACGGCCGGCACCCCGACCTCGCACAGGGCCGCGACCTCAGCGGCGGTGTAGTACTCCTCCCGGAATCGCGCGGCCAGCGCGCGGGAGCTAAGCCGATCGGGCATATGCCCAGTATTACCGTGGGCCGGCTCGGGATCGAACCGAGGACGATCGCGGGTTAAAGGTCCGCCGCTCTGCCGCTGAGCTACCGGCCCGTAGCTATGAGCAGGCCCTGTTTCGCGTTCATGTCTGTTACCTCCTGTAGGCCGTGTGGGGCTTGAACCCATCTTCCTCCTGCTTATAAGGCCTCGTTGGGGAGGCGGGGCTTGAACCCGCGTGCACCGGCTACCCTTCCAACTGCTTATAAGGCAGAGGGGATACTCCCCATCGGACACAGGCCCCGCAGGTGGTCGTGGTGCCGGATTGCGTGACAGTTAGCGCAGAGCAGTACGCACTTTCTAAGCTCCGCCTCGATGCTCGCCCAACTGCGCGCATGTGCGCCTGAAAGGCCGTAGTCCTTACCATTTACGTCCAGGTGATGCGCGTGCAGTGCAGCAAGGCATCCGTCAAATCCGCAGTCGGTGCACTTTCCACCAAGCCAGGCAACGATTTTTGCCTTTAGTTCAAACCGCCGGTTGTTGACCAGGCATGAATTGCACAAGGCCATAGTGCAACCCTTTCGCTTGTCATATTCATACCGACGCCCGCACGACTGGCAAGTGCACCTGGTTCCAGACTTTGGAACCCCGAAGTGGGAGGTGTCGAAACCGAGCGCTTCGGCTCGCGCCCGGAGAGCAACTGCGGTCCCCTTGCTAGTAGCTGCATAGCCGAGTCCGCGCAGAACTCCGCGCCAGGAGGTTGCCTGAGCTATGGCCTGATAAAGATCACTATCACTGGGTTTCAGCGCTATGCCCCGTGTCATGATTCAAGTATAGAGCATCTAGTGCTCTTACCAGTTGGAGCTACCGGCCCGGGCAGTGTGCGTGGCGGTAACCGGGATCGAACCGGTGGCCTTCTCGTTATGGGCAAGCTGCTCTGCCGGCTGAGCTATACCGCCAGGGTGATGCGTGGGGCAGCGTGGACTTGAACCACGGGCCTCTGACTTATCAGGTCAGTGCTCTGACCGGCTGAGCTACAACCCCGGGGTAAAACAAGGGAAAACCGCGAGGGCCGGCCTCGACAGGGCCTTCTGGCCGGCCTGCCAGGCTGTGAAGTTACGGGCCCCGTCTCTGGCCTGGCTGCGTTGCCTAGGACGCCTCGCAGCGCCCAGGCTAGCGGAATCGCGGAGGAGGTGGGATTCGAACCCACACGGGGACTTCCGCCCCCTTACGGTTTTCGGGACCGTTGCCGTTAGGCCAATCGGCTTACCCCTCCCTGGCTAAGATGGGCTCGTGGACGAGGACTTCGCAGGCTTGGTCAAAGCCGCGCTGGCCTTGTCCCGTGAGCTGGGCGGCGCCCGGGTCACGATCTCGGCCGGAGTAGCGCCGGATGTGGCTGCGGCGCTCGGACGCGAGATCCGTGCCGGGCTGGACGGTCCCGGCCTGCCCCTGGCGGTCAGCGCCGTCGCGGTGAGCGGGGACCCGCCGCGCATCGACGCGATCACCGTGACCGCGTTCAGCGCGGACGAGGACGATCATCCCGCGGGCACCTGCCGCGGTAACGGCGACTGCACCTGCTGAGCCTGGCGGAGGATCGGGGATTCGAACCCCGGAGGGCGCTTACGTCCCAACCGGTACTCAAGGCCGGCGCCATAGTCCGCTAGGCGAATCCTCCCTGGTTAAGCTGTCCCTGTGAACCATCTCGTGTGCTGGCTGCTCGGTCATGACTCCCGGCCGAGACACCGGGAAGACCGCTTCATGCCCTGCCATGAGCTATGCCGGAGATGCGGGCACCGTCTGGATCCCTGAGCGGAGGGTGCGGGATTTGGCTGGGCGTTCCTACCATAAATGGGACGTAAGCGGCAGCCAGCGCGTCACGCACCTACTTGCACAAGTTTTCCCAATGCTAGGCGTACGTCGATCAGCCCAGGCACAGTTTGTTCTCGATCGCTGGTGTATAGCAAGCGGAGGGTCGGGGATTTGAACCCCGGAGGGTGTTACCCCAACACGCTTTCCAGGCGTGCGCCATAGGCCGCTAGGCGAACCCTCCCGGGCCGTGCGAGCGGAGGATCGGGGATTTGAACCCCGGAGGGCACTTACGTCCCAACTGCATTAGCAGTGCAGCGCCATAGGCCGCTAGGCGAATCCTCCTGGTTAACGCGTGTCCGGGGTGGGACTCGAACCCACACATTCTGCGGTCTGAACGCAGCGACTCCTGCCAGTTGGTCTACTCGGACGGGACGAACACTCGACAATCCGCAGTCAGCCAGTTACGTTGAGCTGGTACCTGCTGACACGGAAGGTAACATCATGCTTACTCCAAGACGCCGCGCTATCCTCGCCGTTCCCGGCCTGGCCGCCCTTCTCCTCGGACTGGGGGTCGCGGCTGGCCCGGCCCACGCGGCCACGGCAGCTGCCGCGCCCCGGACAGTTTCAGCCGCGGGCATCTTCGGCCCGTGCAACCGCCTGGAGGACGGCGAGGTCCGCGACTTCGGCGGGTACCTGTACGAGTGCAAGTACATACCGGGGTTCGGGGGCTTTTACTGGTACGGCCCCGTTGACGAGTCCTGTGCAGCACCCGCCCTGGTGCTAGCAGGCAAGACAGAGACTCTTATCTGCTAGCCATTACGAGCGGACGACGGGGATCGAACCCGCGGCCCCTTCCTTGGGAAGGAAGTGCGCTACCGCTGCGCCACGTCCGCATGGCCCCCGTCCGGCGACACGAAAGGTCACTTCATGCTTACCCGCAAACGCCCGCACATCATCCTGGCCGCTGCCGGCCTCCTCGGCCTGCTTCTCAGCCTGGCAGCCGGAGCCAGCCCGGCCCGTGCCGCCCCGGCCGTGCATTCCGCAGCGGCTGCCCCGGGCGCCTCCGACGTCCCGGTGGAGATCTGCCAGACCGACCGGGGGATGCTCTGCCTCAACCGCGACCACGGCGGCACCACTGAGGGCACCGAGGTCATCGGCTACTACCAGGGCAACGAGAACAACAGCTTCGCGCTGCTGCCGCTGTCCCAGGCCTGCGGCGACGGACACGTCCACTCCGCCCTGAACTGCCCGAACTTCGGGCCGTCCGAGGTCACCGCCTCAGTCGACGGGGCAATCCTCGTCGCGCTCTACGACTACCGGACCGGGCTGTGCCTCGCCGCCGGGGGCCAGCTGTGGACCTGCCCGACGATCCAGGGATTTGACGGTGACGGCGGAAAGCACGGAATGGTGTTCGCCGCCTCGAACTGCGGCCAGTACACGACGTGCTCGGTCACCAGCTACCTGAACGCGTACTGGTCACAGGTCAACGCGGGGGCCCGCTGGATGGAGATACCGATCCTGGCCGGGGAGCGCGTCAACCTGGGTGACCCGAACCAGACCACCTACGCGCTGCTGCAGAGCAGCTAGCGGGACCGGTGCCCCGGCCCGCAAGCGACGGGCCGGGACATCGAGCGGACGACGGGACTCGAACCCGCGGACCTTCGACTTGGCAAGCCGACGCTCTACCTGCTGAGCTACGTCCGCATGGCGCCCCTGTCCGGCGACGCTGGTCTCGCCAGCCGGAGAGGACCAGCACGGCAGGACCAGTTCCGCCGTACGAGGTCCGGAGGCCGGAACGCGCACGCCTCCGCTTTACCGTTGTGAGCCGGCCTGTAAGCCGGATTCTGTGCCCGGATCTTCCGGCTGGCCGGAGGGCCCGGGTGACGGCCATCCATCTGGGACCGCCATCGCTGACGGCCTCGTGCGATCTACCAGACGTCACCGGGCGGGCCGCCCTCAGTCTTCGTGATCTTGCTCCGGACGGGGCTTGCCGAGCCGCCCCGGTCACCCGGGACGCTGGCGGTCTCTTACACCGCCGTTTCACCCTTACCCCGTGCTACGTCTCAGTAAGGGCCCGGGAAGTCCCGGTTCCTCGCTAGTAGCACGGGGCGGTCTGTTCTCTGTGGCGCTATCCCGCGGGTCACCCCGGGTTGCCGTTAGCAACCGTCCTGCCCTAGGAGTCCGGACTTTCCTCGACATCGAGATACATGCCGCGGCCGTCCGGCCGGCTCAGAGCCCCGTCGCGGAATCGAACCGCGGCCCTCGGCTTTACCAAAGCCGCGCTCTTGCCGCCTGAGCTAACGGGGCGTGTGGTGAGCAGACCCGCACCGCTTCGTGAATCAGCGGATACAGGTAAATAGGAGGTGGTCACGATGACAAAAGACACCGCGCTGCTGCGACTGCAGAACCGGACCGCTCAGCTGGCCCGCCTGATGCTCCTGGGAGCGCCTGCCGTCATCATTGCCGAGCAGCGGCGGATGGTGGCCCAGGCCGCGGGGTGGGTCAGCAGCCCGCCGCCGGAGATCCCGGATTAGGGCCCGCGCTGAACGGGTCCGTGCTACGGTAGTGACACCGTTACCCTCCGTGGGGGAGCCGACGGTATCCACCCGGTCCCGGCCGCTGCAGGTCCTCTCCTCCGGCGGCCGGGACCGTCGCGTTCCGGAGGGAGACGGGCGGGCTGCCACCAGGGTCATTTCCGGCTGCCGCCCGTCTCGTCAGTACAAGCCGCCGCGTCTACCCCGGCTTCGGGCTCTCCTAGGAATCCCGGCCGGGTGCACCCGCCCGCCGGAGCTGAGCATAGCTGGGCGCCAGGGATTCGAACCCCGATTCCCCTGAACCAAAATCAGGTGCCTTTGCCAGTTCGGCCAGCGCCCACCGGGTCTGCTGTCTAGGCTCGCCGGGGTGAAGATCCGGGTCCATGCTTCCCAGGTTGCCGCGATAGTGCTGCTGGCCATCGCGCTCGCGCTGTTCCTGTTCAGCCCGTACCCGTGAGCCGGAGGCGCTGGCGGCTGCCGCTGAGTATCTGGGACAGCCTGCCTGAGCGCCGTAGGCTCGGACTGTGATAGTGCTCTGGGTCATCCTCGGGCTGGCCGGGTTCGCGGCAGTCATCATCGCCCTCGCGACCGGGCTGGCCCTGGGAACCGGCGCGCTCATCGCCATCCTCCAGGACCGCCGGAGCAGCAGGCCGGACTTCCGGCAGCGCCGCCGCACCGGGGAAGGGCGCAGCGAGTAAGCGAGTCCCCTGCCGTCCTTACCGGGGTCTCAGTACCAGCCATAGTGCTACTACGGCCAGGGCGGCACACAGAACCACCCCGGCCACCACGATCAGCGTCAGGTGGGTGCGGTGCCAGCCACCTGGCTCCTCGCTCACAAGCCGAGCCTAACCGCCTGCGGAGCCCCCGGCCGGAGTCGAACCGGCGGCCTGCCGATTACAAGTCGGCTGCTCTGGCCGGCTGAGCTACGGGGGCAAGTGTCCGAGGCGGGACTTGAACCCGCACGCCCCTCACGAGGCACTAGCACCTCAAGCTAGCGTGGCTGCCTGTTACACCACCCGGACCTGGAGCCCCGGCCCCGGTTCGAACGGGGGACCTGCCCTTTACGAGAGGGCTGCTCTGCCAGCTGAGCTACGGGGGCGTGAATTGCTTATGATCGGCACTATGGGCAGGGGAAGTCACGTGCGTACCCCGGCTGCCGTCCGGGCCTGGCGGTACATGGCCACGCCGGCTGTCTCCCGGTGGCTGACGCTGACGTTGCTGCTTATCATGGCCGCGGCGGCCGGGTCGCTGATGGTGCTGACCGGCGAGCACCGCGAGGTGGCCGGGCTCATCGCCGCTGCCGTGCTGGGATCACTGTGCCTGGCGGGCACCGCGTTCTGCCCGCGGTGGGCGGCGTGGCGCCGGGAGCAGGACATCACCCGTAAGCGCGTGGTGCCCGAGCTCACCGCGGTACCCGGTTTCCTCCCGGCACCCCGCCAGGGCGCCGCGGTACCCGGTTTCCTTTCGGCACCTCACCAGGGCGCCGCGGTACCCGGGCTGGATGACGTGTTCCCGGACAAGAGCTGAGGTACCAGGACTCGAACCTGGACTAGCGGAGCCAGAATCCGCCGGGCTGCCTGATTACCCTATACCTCATTGACCTGCAGAAACTTGTGGGCCCGGCGGGAGTCGAACCCGCACTGAACGGGGCTTGAATCCGCTGCCTGCTGCCTGTTGGGCTACGGGCCCGGGTACCCTCGGAGTGGCCCTTCCGAGGGGTCTGCAGGAACTGGTGCCCTGGCTTTCGCGGGCCGGGGCACCGTCCTTGTGCGCCGCCAGGGACTTGAACCCCGGGCCTGCGGATTAAGAATCCGCTGCTCTGCCAACTGAGCTAGCGGCGCAGAATGAAGCATGGCCTATGACCAGGGTGACCAGGGCAAGAACATGTTCCTCGGCCGGGAGTGGCGGGCCGGCGGCTCGGTCGGCCGCACCATCTACGCCCGGCTCGGCGCGGACCCCGATCCTGACCGGGACCCGCTTCTCGGCCTGATGGATACCCCCGAGCTGGCCCAGGCCGTGGTCGCCGCGCACAATGCAGCCCTGCGCAGCGCGCCCTGAAAACTTCCGGCTAGCCTGCGGCCTGCGCGAGATCGTGCCAGGATGGCCGCCATGACCAGGCTCACCCGGGAAAGACCGCCGCCGCCGAACGGGCCGGTAACTGTCACCCAGATGCCGTTTGCCCGCTGCCAGCAATGCGAGCAGAAGCTGTTCTTCCGGCCGGAGTACGAGACAGCTGAGCAGGTGCTGAGCCGGCACGCCACCCGGGAGCACCTTGCGGCCCTGCCCGGCGGGTCATGACGGCCCCCGATTACACCGTGGTGTGGTGGCGGGCCGACGGCTGCGATATCTACGCCCAGCCGTACGGCGAGCCGGCCAGCTCGGATCCGCGGCTCGGGACGATGACCAGCCCGGAGCTGGCCGCGATCGCGGTCACCCAGCACAATGCGGTCACGCCTCCGCCAGGCGGTTTCTGAGAGCCCCACCGGGGAATTGAACCCCGCTCTCCAGCTTGGAAGGCTGGAACATCGCCACTGAATGCTTGTGAGGCGGGTCCCGGGGCCGCGCCGTGCCAGAGCCTGCATTTTGCCGGCTTGCGGCCAGCTCATCAGGGTGACGGCACCGTACCCCGGGCGACATGAGACCTGGCCTAGCGCTGTTCCTGCGCCGGTCCCGGGCTTAGCAGGAGGGAGCGGCCCTCCCGTCACTGGCTGCCCTTTCCGGGATTCACCAGCGTCATGCCGTTGTGGTCAGGGGCAGGGTCGAACTGCCGGCCTCTCGCTTTTCAGGCGAACGCTCATACCAGCTGAGCTACCTGACCGTAACCTCTGTGTAATGGGCTGCTCACCATATGCGACGTACAGTAGAGAGATCCGGAACCAAGCCCGGTCCCGGCGCAGTGAGTAGCAGTCTGGGCGGCCCGGTCTTCCGACATCACCGGGCCGCCCGGACTTTTCTTCCGCTAGCCGGCGCTTCCGAAGCACGTATCGGGGACCATTTCCGGCGCGTTGCCCCGCACGGTGCAGGTCCCGTTGGCGTGCAGGTCGAACCGGAACCAGTAGCTGCTGCCGCCCGGGCCGGTGAAGTTCGCGCCGGTGTCGAGCGTGCCGGTGCCGTTGCCGCCGCCGACACCGCACCAGGTGACGCGATTCCCGCCGTAGGCAGTACACGACACTGTGCCGTTGATCCAGACCTGGCTCGTGGTGTTTGTGGTGTGGAGCTGGACGAACGTGGAAGCGCCGTAATTGTAGGCGTAGGCCTCCTGGTACTGGTACCCGGTGACGGATGCCGACGCCGGACCCGCTACCGCCACGACAGGCAGGATGAGAGCCAGGCCCGCGAGAACCGCGAGGAAGAACTTGCGGCAACGCTTTGCAGTCATGGTGTGCCTTTCCGTTATGGGTTGTCGGCTCACCGTAACCGCATCGCTACTGCCTGTCCAGGCCCGGCCCCGGCCTTTCGTCGGGACGGCAGGATTTGAACCTGCGCATCTCCTGGCCCCAGACCAGGCGCCTTGCCGGACTTGGCGACGTCCCGTCAGAGCCCGCTGGCGGACGACGGCTCTTTCGCCCGTCAGCCTGGGCCCCTAGCGCACTCGTCCATCTGGACTGCCCATCCCGGGGAGCCTCCCGCCAACACGGGCCCTGGGTGAGGTGCGCAAACCTTGCGTGCTGCTGCCGTACTCCCGGCCCCGGTCGGGAGCCAGGACTTGCCCTCCGCAGGCCCGGAGGGTTCGGGGGCTGCCTGTGCCCCGCACGGCATGGTCGGGCCGGCGAGACTCGAACTCGCGCTCTCCTGACCCCCAGTCAGGCGCCATAGCCGCTAGGCCACGGCCCGGCGCAGGTTTCTCTCCCTCTGCGAGCCGCCGGCGCGCGAGTCCGGCGTGCTACCTGCCGCAGACCTCTCGTCGGGTCGGGCGGATTTGAACCGCCGGCCTCTCGCTCCCGAAGCGAGCGCCCTGCCAAGCTGGGCCACAACCCGCCGTTGCGCCTCCCGGGCCCGCCCGCCGTCCGGCAGGCTGCCAGGGACACGACTTCACCAGTTGCCGCCGGCGCCCTGGTGCAGGCGTGGAGCTACGCGGATTTGAACCGCGGGTCCCCTCGGTGCGAACGAGGTGCACTACCGGACTGTGCTATAGCCCCGAGGTGCGGGGTACCCTCCCGCTCCAGGACAACCAGGTACCGCAGGCCGAGCCTGCCCGTCCCCGCTCCCCCGGCCGCCGTACGCTCAGCCGGGCTATCCTGCCCTTCCCTGGATTTGATTACCCTGCACCAGGAACCCGCAGGGAGTGGAGCTAGCCGGACTCGAACCGGCGGCCCTCTGCATGCCGTGCAGATGCGCTACCAACTGCGCTATAGCCCCAGGACACCGGTGTGCTGCCGCCACCTGGCCGGAGCCAGGCAGCGAGCCCCTGCGACGTCGCTGACCTCACGGCCGGCGGCAGCACGGTGCTTGCCACGGACACGGCCGGAGCCGTGCACTGGGCGTATTACGAGGCAGCGCAAGTTGCCGGGTCCAGCTCATCCCCCGGTGGAGTTCACTTAGCTTGCGAGCGCTGCCTTCAAGTTTCCGGCGGGCTTGGCGGACCCGCCGGAGTGCTCACGCTATGGAGATATCAAATGGCCATCCAGGACGGCCGCGGTTGACATGCACCCGTCCGGCTCTCGCCTTTCAGATGGTCGCAGGCGGGGAAGGACTCGAACCCTCGGATTACGGTTTTGGAAGCCGCTGCAGTAGCCGCTGTGCCACCCGCCCTCGGTATGAAGTTGTCCTGCACAAGAAAAACCGCTCGTCCCGGGCTCTTGTCCCTGGAGGAGCGGCTGCGATTCGCGCCTGTTCCGGCCTATTCCAGGGTTGCCGCCTCGTCTTCGCTCCTCCGCGAGCAGGGCTGAGCGGACGGGGTGTATAGCCCGCCTCGCTTCGTGATAGCCCAGGACATCATGTGTCCAGGATACGGCCAGCCGGGCACCCGGCACAACCATTTTGCGGATCTTTTGTCTTCAGTTGTACCTTCGCCGTCTTTCTCCCAGGTCAGGACGGGTGTTTTGCCACCGGGAGCAGGCGGTGCGGGGCCACGCCGAGTGCGGTGAGAAGGGCGTCCAGGACCGCCGGAGCGGGCGCCGTTCTTGATCTTGGCTACCAGCGCAAGACAGCCAGGGACCCGCCTCCTGCGTGGCCATCCGGGCTGGCTGACGGTCCTGTTAGCCTGGTGACTCAGGGCACGGCCCCGTCCAGGGCGGTCAGGGAGCTGCCGCCGGACGGACGGGACCGTGCACATGACCCGGCTGCTGCCCAGGCCACAGGATCCTGGCCGCTACCTCACCTGGTACTTGTGGTTCTCCGCGGTGGCAATGAGCGTCCTGGTTACCATCGTGGTCCTGCTGGTTTTCCAGAACCGTTCAGCCACCGCGGCCCAGCAGCGCGCCGCGTACAGCTCGTGCGTGTCAGGGAACGCGACCCGTCACGAGACCGGCAGGATTCTCGATGAGATCATCGGCCTGCCAGCGGTCAGCCATCCTCAGTTCCAGGTGCCTGCCGAAGCGCGGATCCAGGCGGCTCAGGCCGCCCAGGTCACGCACGACATAGCGGTCAACTACGGCAAGACGAATGCCTGCGGGAGACCGTAGTATCGGGAGAGCACGGCCTGGCCACCGCGGCACGGGAGCTGCCGCCACCGACAGGAGCCAGGGCCGTGGCGCCTATGAGGATCTGCGTTACCGGCGCGGGCGGATTTCTGCGGGCACCATTTTCTTGAGCACGTCCTGTCCGCCACAGACTGGGATGTCGTCGCGACCGACTCGTTCCGGCACCGCGGCACCTGCGACCGGATCGCCCAGGTGCTGGCCGGAGAAGCGTACGAGACCCGGGAAGGGCCTTCCTGGCCAGGGCGCGTGACGGTGATCACCCAGGACCTGACCGCGCCATTCTCGCCGCAGGCCGCGCACGCGATCGCCGGGACCGGCGGCCTGGACTACCTGATCGCGATGGCCAGCGAGAGCCATGTCGACCGGTCGATCACGGACCCGGTGCCGTTCACGGAGAACAACACGGCGGTCATCCTGAACACCCTGGAGCTGGCCCGGGCGCTGCAGCCGAAAGCAGTCGTGGTGATCAGCACCGACGAGGTGTACGGCCCGGTGGAAACAGGCTCGCGCGGCCATAAAGAATGGTCGCCGGTCCTGCCCAGCAACCCGTACGCGGCCAGCAAGGCAGCCCAGGAAGCGGTCGCCATCTCCTACTGGAGAACCTACGGAGTTCCGGTCATCATCACGAACACGATGAACATGGTGGGCGAGCGCCAGCACCCGGAGAAATTCGTCCCGAAGGTGCTGCGCGCGGCGCTGACCGCTGAGCCGGTGACCATTCACGGCACCCCGGGGAACATCGGGTCCCGGCATTACCTGCACGCCAGGAACATGGCCGACGCGGTGCTGTTCCTGCTGCGCGAGACCCGCCCGGCGATGTTCCCGGCGCACGCCCGGCCGGGCCAGGTGACCGCGGGCCGGCCCGACCGGTACAACATCGCCGGCCCCGACCGGGTGGACAACCTGACCCTGGCGCAGATGATCGCCACAGACGCCGGCATGCCGCTGCTGTACCGGCTGGAGGACTTCCACAGCGCCCGGCCGGGCCATGACCCGCACTACGGCCTGGACACCGCCAAGATCACGGCCCTGGGCTGGAAACCGCCGGTCCCGTTCGCCGAGTCGCTGGAGCGCACTGTCGCTTGGACAATCCGGCATCCTGAATGGCTGTCCGGGTGAGTGCCGCCAGTGTTATCGGGCTGATCGTGGTCGGGCTTGTTGCGGTGTTTACCTCGGTTACCGCCCCGCTGATCCTGGCGCACCGCACGGAGAAGATGCACCGCGAGGACCGCGAGGCCGACTGGGCGCGGCAGGACCGGGCAGCCCGGCTGCTACTGGAAAAACAGGATGAGCAGGCCGCCGCGGCAGCCAAGGCCGCTACTGACCTGGCCGCCTCGCAGAAGGAAGTCGCAGATCAGGCCGCCCAGGCTGCCTCGCTGCTGGTTGACGCGCAGGCCGAGACCATCAGGCGCAGCGATCAGGTGGCGGAGCTGGCAGCCGAGCGGGACGGGCAGGTAACGAAAAAACTGGATCTTATCGACGCGCAGGCCAAACGCATCCACACCCTGGTCAACTCCGACATGACTGCCGCCAGGCAAGGCCAGCTGGACCAGACCCGCGCGATGATCGTGCAGACCAAGACGATGATCGCGGTGCTGACCAAGGTCGTCCAGCTGGCGGAGTCCCGCGGGCAGAAGCCGGACCCGGAGGACGTGCGTGAGCTGAGCGCCGCGCAGGAAGCGCTGGACTCGTCTGAGGAACGCGCGCATGACCTGGAGCAGATCCTGGCTGACCGGATGCACCAGATGCAGAAGGTGGAGGCTGCCGCCGCCGAGCCCGGCGCCCTCGACCTGGACGCCGCCGCCGCCGCCGCCGCCGACGACGACGACGACGACGACGACGACGACGACGACAAGCCAGGTCAGGGCAGCGGTGCGGACGGTGACGGCAAGTGACCGGCGACCGGCGACTGCTCCTGGTCATGATCACCGAGTCGGTCCTGGTGATCGCCCTGGTCATCGCCGGCGTCCTGGTCTTCATCAAGCAGGCTGATCAGGACACCTCCCTAGCCAGGCAGGAACGTGTCATTTCCTGCCAGCAGGCTTATATCAGCAAGCTGGCCGGGATACTGGGACAGCGCGCGGATATCGGCGATGAGAACCGGGCCGCCACCCTGGCCTACGCCGCGGCCGTCGCCACGACACTGCCCGGCAGCACCGCCCGGGACCGGGCCTACACCGTCTACGCGGCCAGCGTCAGGAACGCCGACGCCATGCTGGCCGCCGCCCGCGTACCCGGGGCAAGCCGGTGCCTGCCGGGAAACGGGTGAGGAACCGGCCGCCCGGGTGGTATTCCTGTACCCGGACGGCCAGCGCAGGGAACGGACGGAGCACGCGGGGTGCAGGGGATTTCAGGGGGGTCACCGGGACAGCCGGGCGACCCGGAAATATGGGTTGACGAGTCCGTCCTGGACTACTGGGGGCGCGGGGACGCTGCCCCGGCCGTGACAGTAACCGGCAGCCCGCAGCACTCCGGGGTTCCCGGGCTGCCAGGAGACAGGTTCTGGGCCGGCGCGAGCATACAGTTCGCCTGGCCCGGGAACGACCTTGGCGAACCGGTTGTTTACCAGGTCATCTCGCGGTGCTGGAGCCGGGAGAACGACGGCCGCCCGTATTACGTGTGCGTGCGGCCGGAGACAGGAGGCCAGCAAGCATGACCCCGACCATGACCAGCCAGCCGCTGGCCCCGCCCGGGGGCATCCCGGCGGAGGAACGCCGCGGCGGCGAGCTCCCGGACTGGGACAGCACCCGGCCCGGTGAGGAGCTGCCTGAGCTGGGCGGCGACCCGCGCGTGAACGAGCGCCTGGACCCGGACGACTGCGGCGTGGACGAGCGCGATATCGCCCCGCTGCTGCACTGGTGCGGCCGGCCCGGCTGCGGCGGCGACTAGCAGTGCAGCGCTGGGAAGACGTCCGCGAGCAGCTGTTCACCGGGCGTGAGGCTGCCATCGGAGCGGCAGAAGACCAGCAGCGTTCGGCGGTCCGCGAGCAGGCCCGGGTGGACGAGCGAGACCTGGCAGCCTGGGACCGCGAGGCCGGCGACTGAGCCAGCCCGGTCCGGTCAGAAGCCGGGCAGCGGCTCCTCGTGCCGGAAGAACCCGGGCCGCAGCACAGGATTCGGGTACGTCCGGTGCCAGGCGGGGGTGGTTGACCCGCCGGTCGGCGGGAGAACCCAGGACCAGTCCGCGCACCACGGCCGCCCGGCTTCCTCCTCGGTCCTGGCGAACTTCATGAACCGCTGCATCTCGCTCTGGTGGTCGGTCGCCATCACCCCGGCGGCCCGGAAGCTGTGCTGGACCGCCACCGCCAGCTCGACCGCCGCGCGGTCCGGCCACAGGGTGCTCAGCCGGGAGGTGTCCAGCCCCATCCCGGCGGCCACCGCGGGCAGCATGCCGTAGCGGCCCTCGTCGCCGAAGTTGCGCACCCCGATTTCGGTGTCAGCCTGGTACCAGCCGTTGAACGGCGCGCAGGGGTAGCAGATGCCGCCGGCCTCCAGGTACATGTCGGAGATGACCGGGACGGCGTGCCACTTCAGCTCCAGCTCAGTGAACCAGCCGAAGTCCGGGTGGCTGATGGGGACTTCGAGCACATCGCTTTCCGGGACCGGGAACGGGTGCAGCTGCCCGGCGGCGTCGCGGATGATCAGCGGCAGGATGTCGAACGCGGTGCCCCGGCCCTCCCAGCCCAGGCTGATGGCCAGGTCGGTGAGCTCCGCGTTGAGCGGGTCGCCGAGGAAACCGCCGTTCGGCCGCCGGTAGCCGGCGTACCGCAGCACCTGGCCGTTGAGGATGCGCGGGCCGCGGCGGTCCGGGGTGTCCGGCGCGAACACCGTGATGTACGACCGGATCCGCCCGCCGTTGGTGGCCTTGCGCAGGTGCGACATCACCTCGGTGAAAACGTCAGCCGGGCGGCTGGCCCAGCGCCGGTCCAGGACCCGCAGCGTACGCCAGCTGAGGCGCCCGGAACACCGCGCGGCGTGCCGCCAGGCCACCCGGGCGGCCCAGGTAAGCTCCTCGGCCGTGTGATCGTAGGTGCCGGTGCCGGCCACCTGCTCGCGGACCGCGCGGACGCGGGCTTCGCAGTTCCCGGCGTCCGGGCACTCGGCGTAGAAGGCGCGAAGGAACGCTTCAGCCTCGGCCAGGTCCGCCGGGCCGAATGAGTGCAGCTCCGGGCGGGCACGGCGGTGCCACCGGAGAGCTTCCGCCAGGTTCAACCTGCGGCGGCCTCGTCGTAGTGGATACGGTCTTCCGGGACGCCGGCTGCGCACAGCCCTCGTGCCGCAGCTGTGATCATGGGCGGCGGCCCGGCCAGGTAAGCCTCACGGTCCATCCAGCTACCGTAACCCGCGACGGCTTCGGAGACACTACCCTGAAGCCCGGAAAATCCCTGATCCTCGCTCACCACGGGCACGACCTGGAACCACGGGTAAGACCGTTCGAGCTCGCGCAGCTCGGGCATCTCGTACAGCCCCAGCCGCCGCCGTACCCCGTGGAACAAGGTGATGTTGCGGCGCAGCCCCCAGCCTCCGGCCACCGCGGACTCGTCCCGGGCCAGGACGTCCTTGGCCATGGCCTCCAGCGGGGCCAGGCCGACCCCGCCGGCGACCAGCAGCAGGTCCCGGTCGCGAGCGGCTTCCGCGGTCATGGTGCCGACAGCCGGCCCGAGCAGGACTTCGCCGCCGTCGGGGGTGTCCCGGGTCAGGGCGGTGGACACCCAGCCGCCGGTTACCTGGCGGACGTGCAGCTGCACGCGGTCACCCCGCTGGTCCGGCGGGCTGGCGATGCTGAACTGGCGCCACACCTTGCTCCACTTAGGGTGCTGCAGGGTGAGGTACTGGCCGGGCTCGTAAGGGAACGGGGCGTCGGTCTGCAGGTCCAGGATGGCGAGGTCTCGCGCCCGCATCTCGTGCCGGAGCACCCGGCCCCGCCACCAGGCCGGCCCGGTGCTTGCCTCGGCCGCGTCGATCATGAGGCCCGAGATCACGGTGTACGCGCTCGCGCAGGCGGCTTCCCTGCGGTCATCCCAGCCCGCGCTGCGGTCGCGCAGCGTGCGCAGCAGCGCGTCGCCCACCCAGGCGTACATCTCAGGCCTGACGCCGTACTTGAGGTGGTCGACGCCCAGCTGCCGCACGTACGCGGCGAGCTTGTCAGGACGGCCGAGCAGGCCGCCGATCTGCACCAGCGCCCCGAACAGCCGCTCGTTCTGCGTGCTCATCATCGCGGGGAACAGGTCGCGCAGCTCCGGGCGGGCAGCGAACAGGTGGCCGTAGAACGTGCCGGCGCACTCCTGCGCCCCGCCGGCCAGCGACCCCAGGGCCTGCTCGACCGCCCAGATGTCCAGTTCCGGCGGCGGGGCGGCATGCCGGGGCACCTGAGCCAGGGGCATCCGGGTAACGGTCACCTGAGTCAGGGGCTCCGTGGCCGGATCCGCTGGCGGTCCCGCGCCGGGCAGGCCTGATCCCGGCACCGGGAAGGTGAACCGGGCGGCAGGGCATGCCTGCGTGCTGTCCAGCAGTGATGTAGCCGGGCGGGCTTCGCGGGCCGGCGGCGGCCGGCGTCGTCGCCAGGCAAGCAGTGATGATCCTCTAACCCGAGACAAAGTCGGGCACCCCCCCAGGGCCGGGCCAGTACGGACAAAAGCGGGTACCTGATCCACACTAAGCAGGCACAACTGGCTGATGCGATAGTTTCGGCGGAATTACCCCGGATGAAATTTGCCGTTACCGCCACGTGACCGGATCCCGTCGCGGTACCGTGCAGGGGGTAAAAGGGCACGTCCCCGGCATGGAGCGGCCCAGGGCAACGCCTTCGGAGGGCGGATGAGGGACGACCGGTTCTGGGAGATCGCGGCGGCGATCGAGGGTGCCCGGCTGCTCACGGTCAGCGCCCGCAGCCCCGGCGGCCCGGCCGACCCCAGGGCACTGTCCCCTGGCAGCGGCGGCCCCCGGCCCGCATCGTGGATGCCGTTCGATTTGTTCAGCTTCGGGGCCCTGCTGCTGGAAGCGATCCCGGCCGCGCCCGGGAACCGGCTCCTCGAAGTCGGCGCCGGCCCCGGCCCGAACCTGGTGCTCGCCCAGGCCCTGGGATGGGACGTGCACGGCATCGAGATCATCGGCGAGCTGGCCGCCCTGGCCCGGCAGGCCGGGATCCCGGTCGAGGAAGCCGATGCCGCCGGGTGGGACGGGTACGGCAAGTACGACGCGGTCTGGCTCAACCGGCCGCGGCGCGACCCCGCGGCGGAGGAAGCACTGGAGCTGGAGATCTGGGACCAGATGGCTCCCGGCGCCGTGGTGATCTGCGCGAACCTGGAGCACCCGCCGCCGCCCTCCTGGTTCCCCGTCCTGGATGCGTGGAATGACGTGCGCCGCGGGATCTGGATGAAACCGCGCAGCAACGGCGCGGCAGGCCGCTAGGCTGGACCGATGGCCCGGCCGAAGATAAGCACCGGCGACCTGCTCGACGCGTTCAGCCAGATGACCGTCCTGGAGCTGGCGGAGTTCACCAGGTCGTTCGAGGAGACCTTCGGGGTCACGGCTGCCGTGCCTGTCCCGGCCCCGTTCCCTTCCCCCGGGGACACCGGGCCAGCCGCGGGCGAGCCGCCGGAGCAGGATGAGTTCGACGTGGTCCTGCAGGCCGCGGGTGACAAGAAAATCCAGGTCATCAAGGAAGTCCGGCGGCTGGCGAAACTCGGGCTGAAAGAGGCCAAGGACCTGGTCGACGCGGCGCCGTCGGCCGTGCTGTCCGGGGTCAGCAAGGAAAACGCGGAGGCGGCCCGGGCAGCCCTGGCTGGCGCCGGCGCGGACGTCGCCCTGCGATGACCCGGGAGCAACCTGCGCGGTGCGGTAGCGACCGCGGCCGTTGCTTGCTAGCCTGGCCAGACCTGACCGCGAAAGCGCCGAGGCCGCAGTTGCCCCCCGGGTGCAGACGGAGCCGGATGGTCCGCATGGTCCCCCGCCCACTGCCCGGGAGAGGCGCTTCCATGTCCAGCCCGCTGCCCTGATCCGGCCGCCGCCCGTCCGCTGAGGCGGCCCGCTGCGGTCACGCAGTCAGCCGCACGCCGCCGGCCCCGCTCACAGGGGCCGGCGGCCTGGCTGTACGGGACAGAGGAGGAGGTGCCCGGCATGACCCGGCCGAGCGTGTGGGCCACCCACTACGGCTCCGCGCAGTTCCCCACGCCCTGCGGCTGGTACCGCATCGTCCTGCCGCTCAGCGAGCTAGGCCGCCACGGCTGGGACGCCTGGTGCGAAAGCAGCAGCCACCTGCCGCCGCCGGATTCGGAGCAGGCGGGCATCTTTGTCTTGCAGGGCGGCGACCACCGCGCCGCCGCCGCAGCGCTCCGCGAGCGCGCCATGTTCCAGCGGCTCGTCTACGAGACCGACGACGACTACTTCCACATCCCGCCTCAGCTGCCCGAGGCCTACGCCAAGTACAGCCGCCCCGAAGTGCGCGGGTACATCGCAGCGAACATGCGGGCCTGCGACATGGTGACCGTGACCACGGAAACCCTGGCCCAGTCCGTCCGGGACGAGACCGGGCACGGCAACGTGCGGGTGATCCCCAATGCCATCCCGGACGGAGTCCTGGACCTGGTCCCGTTCCGCCGGCCCCGGCGCACGGTGATCGGCTGGGCCGGGTCCGGAAACCGGGACCAGGACTTCGCCGTCATAAAAGATGCCGTGGTCTCCGTGCTGGAGACCGTGAAACGGACCGAGATGCACTTCCTGGGCACCGACTACCGGCGCCTGCTGCCCCGCGGGCTGCCTGCCCGGCACACCCACCCCGCCGCGGTCAGCGTCGACTGGCGGGCCTGGTTCAGCGGCTACGACTTCGATATCGCGCTGGCCCCGCTCGCGGACATCCCGTTCAACCGCGCCCGGTCGGCCCTGAAGGCGGTCGAAGCATTTGCCCGCGGCATCCCGGTCCTCGCCTCCGATCTCGACCCGTATCAGGGCATCGTCGCCGACGGGGTGAACGGTTACCTGTGCCGCACCCCGCGAGACTGGTCGAAACGGCTGCGCGAGCTGACCTGCGACCGGGCCGCACGGGAGGAGATGGGCCGCAAAGCCCGGGAGACGGCCCGCGCGCACGTCATCTCCGCCGGGGTGCGTCACTGGGACGACGCCTACCGGAGCCTGCTGTGATCCGGGCCGAGGGGATCCGCCGGGTGCTGAAACTCGCGGACGAGATCGAGCGGGCATGGGAGCCGGCCGGGCAGGACAGCGCCGGCAGCGTGAGCATCCGGCCGTGGCAGCCGGCGCGGGCACTGGCCGGGGAGGACTGCTACTCGCCGTGGGCCCCGTACGGCATCCCGGGGTTCCTGCGGCTCATGCTGGTCGCGCTGACGGCGGCAGGTCCCGGCAACCTGCGGCTCCTGCAGGTCGGGTGCGGGCCCGGCACCAAGCTGCTGCTGGCCCGCGACGTCCTCGGCCTGGACGCCTACGGCATCGAACGGGACCCGGCCTATACAGCCCAGTGGGAGGCCTTCGCGGTCCAGGCTGAGGTGGCCGACGCGATGACCTGGGACGGCTACGGCGATTTCGGTATCATCTGGGTCTTCCGGCCGCTGCGGAGCCGGGCCATGGAAGCTGACCTGGAAGCGCGGATCTGGCGCCAGATGGCGCCGGGCACGGTGATCGCGGGCGCGAACCTGACTCCGGGGCCGCCGTCATCGTGGACCGCCGCCGAGGACAGCCAGGGATCCGCGCGCACCGGGGTGTGGATCAAGCCAGAGAACAGGAGCCTGCCGTGAGTAAACTGCCGCCCTACATCAACCCGGCCAGCCCGCCGTCGTTTATCGACCATAACAACCCGCTGCTCGCCAAGGTCCCGTACACGCTGGAGACCGGGGTGATCGCCGTCCCGGGCGCGCCCCAGATGGCCGTGTGGACGATCCGGTCGCCGGATACCACGCTGGTCATCATGCTGACCGCCGAGGAACAGGCCGCGTGGGCGGAGGCGGTAGCGGCGATCAGGCTGAGCAAGTCCGGGCTGCAGGTGGTGCCCTCGACCAGGATTACCCCAGCCGGGCCGAACGGGGGACCGCCCGGGACCAGATGATGAGCTACGCTTAGCTGCAAGTAGTCCCGAGGTCGTAGCTGCCCCCTCGCCAGGCGCACGGACGGAGCCGGACGGTCCCCGTCACCGCCCGGGAGGCATCCCCGTCATGCCGCTAGACCTCGACAAGCTCCGCTCCATCGGGCACCTGTCCCATGGGCGCACCATGTCCCGCAGCCGGTCCGGCCGCGATCACCCCGACTCCGGGCTGCCGTACAAGATCACCAGGGACGAGTCCGGGAACGACGTCACCGAGCACGGCGCCCCCGGCACCGGGACCTCGCAGCGCCAGGACGTGAACCTGCATCCCGCCCCGGTCACCTACGACCTGCGGCGCAGCTCATGACCGCCGAGATTCCCGGAGACGCGGTCCCGGACGTTCCCGCCGCCCCGGGCACCACCGCTGCCTTCCACGCCGCGTACCGGGCCTACGGGCGGGGCGCCGCCGAGGCGATCGCGTCCGGCCAGAATCCCGACCTGGCGTCGCTGGCCGAATCGAGCGGGCTGACCGCTGCTGCCCGGGCGCATATCGCCGCGTCCCGGCCGCTGGAAACCCTGCTGGCCGAGTACGCCGCGGACAACGCGGCTGCGCACGCCGCCGCCCAGGCGCACACGCCCCCGGATCCTGGCAGCGTGCAGGCCCTGCAGGAGCTGGCCAACGAGCTGACCGGCGTGCGGATGGCCGCCGCGATCCTGGCCGGGTCCTTGCCGGGCACCGGGGCTATCGCGAGCGCGGGAGCGGAGTTCTGACATGACCAACTGGACTGAGAGCGGCATCTACGCGCAGGTGCTGTACCTGAACATGCACTCCCCGGCCGTGGGCACCTCCCCGCCGTGGACGCTGAACACCAACAAGTTCTTCCTGACCACCAACTCCGACACGCCGAACTTCGACCAGGCCGCCGCGTCGGCGATCTACGCCACCACGGTCGAGGTGTCCGGCACCAACTGGGCGGCCGGCGGTGTCGCGGCCTCCGCGCTCGGCGCAGGTGCCACCGACATCGTGCTGACCCTGGGGAACACCGGCCCAGGCCCGTCGGTGCTGACCTACACCGCGCAGAACGTGTCGGTGGCGACAACCACCCTGACCGGCGCCTACGGCGGCTATTTCTACTGCAACCCGGTCGTGAACTCGGTCGCGTACAAGATGATCGGCATCTACTTCGGGGGCTCTGGTTACTCCACGGTCGCGGGCACGTTCGCGATCACCTGGGCGTCCGGGGTAATCGCGAACATCACCACCGCTGCCTGACCAGGGTGACCTGTGCCAGTCTCACGCGCCGTTCCCCGGGCCGGGGGCTGCACCATGAGCGAAGTCACCGGCGCCCGGCTCTGCCGTGCTGGCTGGCAGGCACCTGGATTACGAGCAGGGGCGGTCTGACAACGACGGTGCAGCAGATGTTCCAGCGAGGCCCGGACACCGCCTGACCGGGAGGCGGTGAGAGTACGTGGCGATCAGCAGGGACGCCTCCGCACCGGTCGCCGTCATAGTCCTCCGTCTGCCCGGAGGGCGGTGAGCCTGTGGCTCCCGGGGTTACCCTCTTGTCCGGCGGCGGCATGCCCTCTGAGGCGGCCACTGCAAGCCTGGCTACTGCCTCGGTGACCCCGGCTGGCGGCAGCGTCGTGCTGCTGGGGATCTGGTACGACATAACCACTGCCCCAGCCGCGATCTCCTCAGTCACCGGGCTCGGCGGCACCTGGGCGAAGCTGACCACGATCCAGCAGAAAAACCTGACTACGACGCTCTCCGCCCTGGACCTGTGGTGGGTAGCCGCGACATCTTCGGGGACCATCTCCATTACGTGTTCAAGCGCGGCTAATGCCGCTGCGTGGGCCGTGTGCCAGGTCACAAGCGTCAGCACCACCGCTCCGTTCGTGTCCGCGAACACGGTCATCAATGCCAACGCCTCCCTGTCCGGCTCCCCGGCGATCACGTACACGCAGGCGATGACGGCAGGCAACGTCTTCCTGGCGTTTATCGGATCCGTCGATCCCGAGACGGCGGAGGGGGCCGGGTTCACCACCCTGGGCCATCAGTCTTTCGACAACACGACCACTGGCGTCACCGGCACCCTGGATCCCGCCACCAATGCCTCGCCGGGCAGCACGACCGCGTTCACCTGGACGCAAACCAGCACCTTCTGGGAAACCATCGGGGTCGAGCTGGCTGCCGCTGCCGCTGCCGCTCTGCTGCCGCAGCAGGAGCACCTGCGGTTCCCGGTGCTCGGCGGCGGCGCGCTGGCCTCTAACGCAGGTTTCGCCAGATGAGGAGAACATCATGAGCAACGAGTACAACCTGATGCCCCTGCTCACCTCGACGCCGTACGGGGTGCTGCCCATCGCGATGGTGGCGGCTACCGCCAAGAGCGTCCTGCAGGTGGCCACCCCTTCTACTACCGACATCGAGGTACTGGGATGGGGCATCAGCTTCAACGGCGTCACCTCGACCGCAGTTCCGGTGCAGTGCGAGCTGTTCTGGACAGCAACGGGAGCCACGGTTACCGCCCAGTCCCCCGCGCCGTGGGGGAACGCGATGCAGCCGGCCTCGCTGTGCGTGTCCGGTACCGCCGCGACCGGGATCAACGCGGGCACCGAGACTGCCCCGGCTGCCCAGGTCAACATGGTGGACGCCCAGTTCGTACACCCCCAGTCCGGGTACGCGGTCTGGTTCCCCGAAGGGCACCGGGAAAAGGTGTCGGTCAGCTCGTTCCTGCGGCTGCGGGTAACGGCTGCGGCCGTCGTATCGGTGATCCCGTGGGTGGTCTGGAAGGAACCTGCCGTCTAGCCAGAGCTGAGTAGCTGAACCCGGAGGCAGGCCATGCCAGTGGTTCGCGGGGCAGGCGCCAACGCCTACCGCGAGTGGCTGCCGCCTGCCGTAGTCAGCGCCACGGCCGCACCGTCCGCCCTGGCCGTCACCGCGGCGTTCCCGGCCGCCTATGCAGTCAGCCCGGTGATCCTGGTCAGCTCGTTTGAGGGCGGCACGAACACCACCGCCGTCACCGCCGCGAACTCCGCTAGCGGGTCAGGAAACGCCTTTGACGGCACCAACCTGTCAACTATCACCTTCAGCAGCACGCACGCGGCCCACGGCGCGCTGTCAGCTGAGGTCGTCGCGTCGGCTACGACCCCGTACCTGGAGTGGGCCGCCTCGCTCGGCTCGCCGGGCACCGTGTGGTTCCGGGCTTACTTCTACCTCACGGCGAACCCGGCAGCCCAGGCGTCCCTGATCCAGTTCGTGGACGAGGGGGTCGCCACCTGCGCGCAGCTCGCCATCACGTCCGCCGGGCTGGTGGTCTTCCTGGACAGCGGCGGCGCGACACAGGTCACCAGCACCGAGTCCGTCCCGCTGAACGCCTGGTTCCGGGTCGAGGGCTTCGTGATCTCCAGCGCCGCCACGGGGCAGCTCTCGTTCAGCATCTACAACTCGATGGACTCCCTCATCACGACTGAGACCCACACCTCCGCCGCCACGCTGAACACGCACGGCGGGATGAACGGCGTCCGGTTCGGGGTCACCGCCAGCGCTACGCTGACGTACTGGCTGGATGACGTCGGGCTGTCGACCAACGGGTACCTGGGCCCGGCGGTCGGGCCGGTCGGCCAGGCTGGTATCACGGGCGTCAACGAGACTTCCCCGCATACTCTTACGTACTCCTCGACGGCCGGCAACACGCTGGTCTTCTCCGGGTACCTGTTCCTGTCCGGGGCGTCATCTCCCCCGTACCTGACCTCGGTCACCGACTCCGCCGGCAAC
>Ga0210383_10000844_pt1 | contig 28288 bp, 24 predicted proteins | sample IncBWC14OmetaG_FD_160072 | JGI IMG/M metagenome (GOLD analysis project Ga0210383, IMG submission 160072) | Forest soil microbial communities from Barre Woods Harvard Forest LTER site, Petersham, Massachusetts, United States - Inc-BW-C-14-O ... | reverse complement strand
GCCCAAAGAAAACGCTAAGACACGCTAGCCAGTTGGTGAAGACACATCCCCACCAACGCTCCGTCCACCACGTCGTCGATCTGCGCGCTCTGCCACCGGTTCGGTTCGTGGCGTCCGCGCAGACGCAGCTTCAGGTAATTGTCGGTGAGGGCATCGGTGAATTCGCCGTTGGCATCGGTGCCTATAACACTCAAGGTGATCGTGTCCACGGTTTTGCCGATGAATCCGCGCATGAACGCCAGTTTCTTCTCAGCCGCCAACTCGCGCAGAATGCGGTTGCGTTCCCGCGCCAGATGCACTTGCACCTGATTTAGCATGGCCACCGCCGGAGTTCCCGGGCGCGCCGAATAAGTGAAAACATGCAGGTAAGTAAACGGCAGTTCCTCGATCATCCGGCGTGTAGCGTCGAACTCGGCATCGGTTTCACCGGGAAATCCGACCATCACGTCAGCGCCAATCGCAGCCGTAGGCATCGCAGCGCGAATCTTCTCGATCTTCTCCCGATAATGCCAGGGACGATACTTACGATGCATGCGGCGCAACACCGCGTCGCTCCCCGATTGCATGGGCACGTGCGCGTGCTTGGCAATGCGCGGCGACGCCGCGACCAGCGAGATCAGCTCGTCGCTCCAGTCCATGGGCTCGACCGACGAGATGCGAAGTTTCTCCAGCGTGGTCTCAGAAAGAATCGCACGAATGAGCGCCGGCAGCGCCTTCTCGTTTGCCATTGATCCCTCGCTAGGCTTGCTGAAAGCTGACAGCTGAGAGCCGACGGCTAAATCCCGCCCCCATCTTCCGAGATTGATGCCGCTGATCACGACCTCGCGGTAGCCAGACTCGACCAGACCGTTCACCTCCCGAATAATTCGATCGATCTTAAGCGACCGGCTCTGACCGCGCACAAAAGGAATCACGCAGAACGAGCAGCGATTGTCGCATCCGTCCTGCACCTTGAGATTCGGCCGAGTACGTTCGTTAGCAGCATCAAACACCGGGGCGGCCAGCAGTTCGGTATGAGCAAAAATGTCGGAGACGAAAATCGAGTTTTCAGTTCCCAGTTCTCGATTCTCAGCCAGCCAGGCCAGCGGGACAAAATTTGTCTTTACTCCATCCACTTGAGCGGTCCCCGCGCGGAAAAGATTGGGCAGCGCGATTTCGGCCAACCGATGCTTGTGCGAGTTGCCGATGACCAGGCTCACGCCCGGCAGCGCCGCAATCTCTTCCGGCGCGCGCTGGGCGTAGCAGCCGGTAACGACGATCTGCGCCTCAGGATTTTGCCGGCGCACGCGGCGGATCGCAGCGCGTGCATCCTGATCTGCTCCGGCGGTGACGGTGCAGGTGTTCATTACCACCACGCTGGCCTGCACGGCAGACGAGGCGCGGCCCATCCCGCGCTCCTCGAACTGGCGTTCGAGAGCGGCGCCGTCAGCCTGGGTAGCGCGGCAGCCGAAGTTTTCTACAAAGTATCCCGACACAGCTCTATGGTAACGCACACTTCCGCCCGCCTCGAAGCCAAGAGGGAGCAGCAGCGTGGATTACGCTGAAGCCGCAGTCCTGCGCGACTGGAAGCATTCGCGGCAGAAGACGGGGCGGCCTTGCGTCGGACGGAAAGGAACGGTGGTTTGTTTCCCGCATCCCGAGCAGGTAGCCTGAGTTTCGACCTTGGTGTAGCGGTAGGACTGTCCGGGCGCGGGAGGAGCACCGAGCACGGAGACTCGCTTGGTCTTGCAAGCCTTGCAACGTTTGGGTTCGTTCTTGAACTGCTTGTCGTGAAAGAAAAGCTGTTCCCCGGCAGTGAAAATGAAATCACTCCCACAGTCGATACACTTCAGCACCTTGTCCTGAAATTCCATTTGAGGATGGCTCCCTTCAGCCTGTTTCCGCGCGCCCACCCGCGGGGAAAGAGCTGCGGTGGTACACCGAAAATACAGGTTGTGTACTGCTCCCCCTCTTTACCGCCCCTTGGACTCGGCCCGCCACGCGCCCAGGAGGGCCGTGTATACTGACTATCGTGCTTTTTTAGATGCCGGAAGAAAGTATGATTCCCTGCTTGCTGCTCAAGATGGTGGGGGGCCAGATTTGAGCAGAGCCGCTCCGGGAAGGAGCGGCCCTTTGCTGCGTTTTAACCTTTGCTGCGTTTTAACCTTTGCTACGTTCTTTGTTAGTCTTGCTCTTTGCGCGTTTTCTTGCGAGCTCGTTTGCGAGCGAGGGCGGCTTTCACACGCTTTTTCTCGCCGGGCTTCAGGTAAAAGGAGTGGCGCTTAACCTCCTTGATAATGTCTTCCTGTTGCACCTTCCGCTTGAAACGTCGCAGAGCGTTCTCGAGGGATTCTCCCTCTTGAAGTCTTACTTCTGCCAAACTGACACACCCCCAAACCCGTCCGGATGGACCGAATAGTTATTACAAGGATTTGACCGCAAGTCAAGTAGATGCGGGGAAATATGTGCAGGAAACTGCGCAGAAACGGGAAAAAGAGAGTGGATCATTTTGAGACGATTGCTAAGTTGCACTCGTTACAAATGTGTCCAGAACCCCCATTTTACTTTGTCATCTCGACCGTATCTGGCTCTTCCCGAAGGGGAGGGCTGGCGTAGTGGAGAGACCTGCTGTTCTTGGAGCCTGGCCTAGACCTCCTCTCACTCAGAATATGAGCTTCAGCCCTAACTGGATCTGTCTGGGGGCATAAGCGGCGTTGGGCTTGGTGAAGGCCCCGGGCAACTCGTAGTAGCCAGGGTAGGGCGCCACACTGGTCGTGACCGAGCTTTGGACGAAAGTACTGGCCGACGAAACCAGCCCGTTCGAAGTGATGGTGACCCGCTCGTTATCCCGGTTGAACAGGTTAAAGGAGTCAGCCGTGAAGTTGAGTTTATAGCGTTCATGCAAGCGCAGCGTCTTCCCCAGGCGAAGGTCGGCCGTGGCGTAATCCGGTCCAGTAAAGGCATTGCGGCTGTAGCCGGGAAGACGGTCATTCAGGTCGTTGCCGTCCTGGTTAGGGTCACCGTCGACCGTGGCGTTGAAGGGGCGGCCACTGCCGTAGTTGACCACCGAAGAGATCTTCCAATCGTTGAAGGCGCGGCCCAGAGCTTCGTGTCCGCGATGAAAAAAGTGTGGTTCCACCGAGAAAGCTGCCACCAGACGCTGCCGCTGATCGGTAACGCTCGGCCCGCGCTCAGCACTGGGAGCGTAAGAATTCTGCACGGTAGCGGGCTGGCCGGCGACAAGGGCATCCTGACCGTCATCAATGGCATGGGCGTAAGTGTAGGAGAGCCGCAGATACGATCCGCGCGTAACCCGGCGATTAATGGAAAGCGTGCCGCCGTTGTAATAGCTCGACGCAGCGCTCTGGAATTCGTCGATCGAGCCAAGCTGTGCGATCGGTCGCCCGAGCGGATTGATGCAGGGTGGATACGGGCAAGTCAGCGATTGCGTGAACTGCCAGGTAGCGAAGGAATCGACGGTATAGTAGCCGCCCTGAAAGATCGATCCGGTCGAGTCGAAGATCGGGTATGTCAGAGCAACGGGCTGTGGAAGATTGACGTCGAGGGCGCGGATGAGATGTTCACCGCGGACGCTGAGGAACGACAGAGCGATGGTCGTGTGACCGGCCACTTCTTTTTCCAACGTAAGGCTGGCTTGCTGCACGCGCGGCGTCACGAAGTTAGGGGCGAAGGCGGAGACCTCGTGGGTCACGCCCTCGGTAAATCCCGCAGGCAACGAGCACGAGGCAGACATGACCGGACAAGCCACCAGCGGGTTGGGATATGAGGGAAAGACCTGGTGGTCGTAGTAGGAAGTGTTATTGAGAAAGACTTGCGAGTCGGTGATCCCGTTTTCCGTCTGCACGGTTGAGTTGTAGATCTGGGGTATGCGAACGAAGAAGATGCCATATCCGGCGCGGACCACAAGCGGGCGGGTCTTGCCAAAGGAATAAGCCAGGCCCGCGCGCGGAGCGAAGTTGTAGGGTCGGAACGGAACCTTGCCCGACGGCGGAAACAGCGGGTTCGAGAGCAGTCCGGCCGTAGTGAAGGTTTGCAGGTCCCAGCGAACGCCAAGATTCACGGCAAGTCGGTCAGTGACGCGGAGGGTATCCTGCGCGAACGCGGCATACTCGTTGGTGTTAGGCCGCGACGTCGCGCTGCCAAAATTCTGCAGATAGTAGTGCGGCATCTGGTGGGCGTAGGCGCGCAGGGGCGTGAGTTCGAGGCCGGCTTCCATGGGCTCGAATGTAAAAGGGTCAACCTTGAGGGGATAGAAAAGATATTCCCCGCTCTGCTGGCTGGGGAAGAAATCGTAGAGCCAGGTGATGAGCCCGTCGCCGCCGAACTTCCAGGCATTGCGGCCGCTGTCGAGGCTTACAGTTTCGGCGAGGTGCAGACGATGCTCGCGGGTCTGCCGCGGCAACAGATCAGATCGTCCAATACCGTCGAGGATATTGGGAATCTTGGTCAGCACGTCGCTGGTATTGCTGTAAGACTGCTGCAGGTCGCGCGAGAACTGCGCCCGGAGATGGCTGATCCATCGCGTCGAAAGGCTGGACGTCAGCGAAAGGCTTCCGGTTTCAGTCGAGACGAGTTCCTCCCCGTTGTCGCTGACGGAATCGAAAGTCACGGGGCTAGCGGGGTCAAGGAACACGTTGTTCGCTCCCCAGTAGCGCGTGGTTGTAATCTTGAGCGCGAGTTGGTTGCGCGGAGTGAGATTGACGTCGAGCTTGGCGTAGCCGCTGTTGCCAATCTGCGCGGCAGGATATTCCCCCGAGAGCGAAGTCAGTTGCGCGGCGGCACCGCAGACCAGGGCCTGGTCGTCCGCCTCGTAGTCACCGGGAGTATAGGGTCCGGCCCCGGCCTGCGGGATGACCTGCGTCCCGCCGCCTACGAATTCAACAACATTAGGATCGTGAAAAATGTGCTGATCGAATCCGCCGAAAAAGAAAACTTTGTTGCGCTTCAGCGGACCGCCAAGGGTTCCTCCAAATTGTTGCTGGCGGCTGTGCGGCGGCAGCGGCTGATCGTCCCCGCTAATGCCCGGACAGGGCCATCCGCCAACCGGTTCGACAGGCGCAACCGGCTGGTCGAAAAAATCATCGGCCGCCCCGAGCGAACTATCGCGGACATGGTAGAACGCCGTGCCATGCAAATGATTCGACCCCGACTTGGTAACGACATTGACGACGGCCCCGCCCGAGCGCCCCTGCTCCGCGCCATAGGTGGTAGTCGAAACGCGAAACTCCTGCACAACTTCGGTCGATATTACGTAAGGCGCGCGGTCGCGGCCGCGAGGCTGGGCAAAGAAGGAGTTGTTGAAGTCGCCGCCGTCGACCAGAAACGTGTTCTGAAATCCGCGAATGCCCCCAAACGAAAGATCGCCATTGGTGGAAGAGTTGAGACTGCGAGGATCCTGCGTGACGCCGGGCGAGAACAGCGCAAGATCGGAAAACCGCCGCCCGTTCAGAGGGAAATCGCTCAGCGCTCGCTCGTCGAGCAGCGTAGAGACGGCGCTGGGCAGGGTTTCGACCAGCCCCGGCGCGCCCGAGACCGTAACGCTCTCCAGGACGCCAGCGACAGTAAGATGGAACTGGAGCGCGGCGACGCCTCCGACGTCGACATGCAATTGAGGCGTGACCTGCGGCGACATTCCCGGCGCAACGGCCCGAGCGGAGTAGTCCCCCGGCGGCAGCTGGTCAAGAGCGAAGCTGCCCTCAGCGTCGCTGAGCGCGGCATACCGCGCGCCAGTCGCAAGATTGACCACGGCGATCGAGGCCTGCGGAATGCGGCTCCCGCTGGAATCGAGCACGACGCCGCGCAGTCCTCCGGTGGCAGAGTCCTGGGCCTTAAGGCCCATCGGCAGCAAGGTCAGAAACAAGATCAGTGCGCGGTACCAATAAAGACGCGTCGAAGACATTCAGGTCGCCCCTGCCTACGGGATATCGTGAGATCAGCTCGGAGGGACGCCCGGCGCGCGTTTACCGGACGCGAGGCAGGAATCAAGATGTGTATAGCATGGGTGGGTGAAGAATTGTGTGATGTCGAAAGAACTTTTTCGAATGGTTCCCGGACTGGGAATCGAAAGCCCTCTGACGAGAACCGATGCAGCGACTCCCCGAGGAAAACATCTGGGCTGCAACTTTGTTCGCGCCCGGCACAGACCCTTACGCCGCAGGGGGGTCTCGTGGTATTTTCAGTTTCTTTTTGAGAGCATGATGCAGGAGCATCCATAATCCGACCTGGCAATGATTCGATCCTATAAAGGTGTACGACCGACAATTCCGGCGACCTGTTACGTTGACGAGTCCGCGCAGATTATTGGCGATGTAGTGCTCGGCGAGCACGCGTCGGTGTGGATGAACGCCGTCATCCGCGGCGACGTCCACGAGATTCGCATCGGTGCTCACTCCAACGTGCAGGACAACAGCGTGCTCCACGGCATGAAACAGCAGTGGGGCGTCTACCTCGGCGAGTACGTCACGGTCGGCCATTCGGTAACGCTGCACGGCTGCGTAATCGAAGACCGCTGCCTGATCGGCATGGGGTCGATCATCTTAAACGGCGCGAAGATCGGAGCCGGCTCGATCATCGCCGCGGGCACGCTGATTCCAGAAGGTATCGTGGTCGAGCCAGGGTCGTTGTGGATGGGATCGCCCGGAAAATTCCGGCGCAAGCTGGAAGCCGCCGATGACGAAGCGATCATGCGCTATGCCAGAAATTATCTAGGCTATAAAGATGAGTATTTGAAGGAGAGATGAGTCGCGAGCTGCGAGTCGCGAGCACTCAGCTTCTCATCGCTCTAGAATTGTCATCCTGAGCGGAGCAGGACGGTGAGCGAAGCGAATCGCCCTGCGGAGTCGAAGGATCCCTATCAGACCGAAGCTCTTGGGGCCCGTCAGGGAATTCTCTCGATGACTCAGGGGCAGTCGAGATTGAAGAACTCCCTGATAGGCTTGTAGTGCTGCTAGCGAAAAGGGATCCTTCGACTGTGCGAGCTCATTCGAGCTCGCTCCGCTCAGGATGACAGAAGTAAACAAGAAAGAAGAAAGCAAGAATGATCAAAGCAGTACGAGGAACGCGCGATTTACTGCCGCCAGAGACGGCGCTGTGGAATTTTGTGGAGGCCGCGGTGCGGGATGTGTTCCGCGCCTACAACTTCCAGGAAATTCGCACCCCGATCTTCGAGTCGACAGAATTGTTCGCGCGCGGCGTGGGCGAAGAGACCGATATCGTTTCGAAAGAGATGTACACGTGGGAAGATCGTGGCCGAGCAGAAAGCGACAAAGGACAGTCGCTGACGCTGCGTCCTGAAAATACAGCCGGGGTTGTACGGGCTTACATCGAGCACAAACTCTGGGATCGCGGCCTGAACAAGCTCTACTACATCGGCCCGCAGTTTCGCCGCGAGCGTCCACAGAAAGGCCGCTACCGCCAGTTTTATCAGATCGGCGCGGAAGTCATCGGGCCTCCGTCCTCGGGCAGCGAGTCCCCCGCGCGCGATGCGGAACTGTTGGAAATGCTGGCCACGCTCCTCGACCGGCTCGGCATCACGGATTGGAATCTGGAGTTGAATTCCGTAGGCACCCCGGCGGATCGGGCGAAATTCAACGAGGCGCTGCGCAAGGCCCTCGACCCGGTGAAAGACAAGATGTGCGGCGACTGCCAACGCCGCGCCGTGACCAATCCACTGCGCGTATTCGACTGCAAGGTCCCAGAGGATCAGCCAATCATCGAAACGCTGCCCCGCATCATCCAGTTTCTAAGCGAAGATGCCCGCAAGCACTTTGACGCAGTCCAGGAAATTCTCACCAAGGTGGGCGTTCGATTTTCGTTAAACGACAGACTCGTGCGCGGGCTCGACTACTACACCCGCACCGCCTTCGAGTTCACGCACGGGGCACTGGGCGCGCAGAACGCGATCCTCGGTGGCGGGCGGTACGACGGCCTATCGGAAGCCCTGGGAGGCCCGGCCGCTCCGGGAATCGGATTCGCCATCGGCGAGGACCGGCTCGTAATGTCGCTGAAAGAAACGGCCGAAGGCGTCCTGCGCAAGCCCGATGTGTACGTGGCTCCAATGGCAGGAATGAACGGCGAGGCGGCGAAGCTGGCGCACGAGTTGCGACGCCACGACCTGGTCGTGGAGTTAGGAGATGACACCTTCCGGCTGAAAAAGTCGTTTGAAGCGGCCACGAAGGCGGGCGCGAAGTACATCCTGATTGTCGGCGAGAATGAAGTGAAGGCTGACGCGTTCGCCGTGAAGAATCTGGAGACCGGCGAACAGGTGCAGGTGGCGCGCGGGGACTTGGCGGCGAGGATTCGTGGAGCGTGACGCTGCGTCAACGTGCGCCAGAAAACGGCGGGCGCTGCGCCCCTCGGAATGACAAAACCGCTCAGGAGCCGTACGACCAGCGGTTTGACAAAGTTTTGCAAAAGCATCGATGGAGAGCGTGACAAATTGCTTTCAAAAGAGTCTGAGTAAGGAGACAGGAATGAAATATGCCATCGTAGGAGTCATGATTCTGCTGTGCTGCGGTTTGGCCTTCGCCGGGCAGGCCAATGCGCCCGCCAAGCCGCTGACTCCGCTGGAGCAAACGTTGATGACCGCGGAGAAAACTTTCATCGAAGCGGCAAAAAAGGGCGACGTGGCGTTTTTCAAGCGCACGCTTGCCAACGACTTCACTCTGGTCGACTTCGGCGGCGAACTCGGCGAGCGCCAGGACATGATCGACACCATGTCCGGCGGCGGATTCGATCTGCTCGCCTACGACATGAAGGTCGTACCGGTGAGCGACGACGTCGGCATCGTAACCTACAATGTGGTGCTGCGGGTTCCAGCAGTGGAAGATCAAGGACCGCCGCCGCGCTATCAGCACTTCAGCACCACCTGGGTGAAACAGGGCGACGCATGGAAGATGAAGTTTCTGCAGATGACGGTGGCACATTACGGGGACTGGTAAAAAGAACGATTGCTGATTGTTGATTGTTGATCGAAATCCGCGGGGGTAACGGTTGACTGGCCCGGCGAGTGAAGCTACTATTTCGCCGAAGTCGCACCTGGTATTCAGTCAACAATCAGAAATCAGCAATCAAAAATGAACCAACGAGGCGCGCGATGAAAAACATAGGAATGATTCTGACAGCTTTTCTGGTGCTGACGGCAGCCGCCGCGGCGCAGGAGATGCCGAAGCCAGGCCCGGAACTCAAGAGGCTCGACATGTTTGCCGGTTCCTGGACGCTGGAGGGCGACATGAAGCCGGGCGCGATGGGTCCAGGCGGCAAAACGATTGAAACCGAGAAGTGCGAGTGGATGGAGGGCGGATTCTTCCTCCTCTGCCACAACGACTTCACAACCACCATGGGCAACGGCTCCGGTATTTCCGTGATGGGCTACTCCGCCGAGGACAAGACTTATACCTACCGCGAGTTCAACAGCTGGGGAGAATTCACCGACGCGAAGGGCTCGCTTGATGGCGACACCTTCACCTGGACCAACGACTTTAAGGAAGGCAACATGACGAAGGGGCGGTTCACCATGAAGGTCACTTCGCAGGCATCGTACAACTTCTCGTACGAAGCATCGCCAGATGGAACGAAGTGGACGTTGTTCATGGACGGGAAAGCGACCAAGCCGAAATGATCGCGCAGGCGCAATTCTAACCTGACAATTGTCATGCGCCGCAGCTGACGAATCGCACTGGGCAGCCCCATCTGTGCGCGCTACGATCCTTGTGAAATCTCAGCTGGCTTTTGGCGGCTGGCTAAAAGCCAGGAGCGAACAGCTAGAGGTTCTCCAACCCACAGCCTTTCCGACCAAGGAGCGTACATCATGAAGTTCAAAACCATTCTACTTTCAACTCTAGTTTTGCTTGCGGTCTCCGCCTCGGCGCAGATGGCGCCTACGCCCGGCCCGGAAGTAAAAAAACTCGACTTCTTCGTGGGAACGTGGACGACGGAAGCGACCATCGCGCCAGGTCCGTGGGGGGCGGGCGGGAAATTCGCTTCCACCGACACCACGGACTGGATGCCCGGCAAGTTCTTCGTAGAGGGTCATGCCGACTTCAAAATGCCTCCGGAATTGGGCGGCGACGGCAAAGCAGTTTCGTACATGGGTTACGACACGGACGAAAATGTTTATACCTACAACGAATTCAACAGCCAGGGACGGCGGGTGAATTCCAAGGGCACAGTCAGCGGCGATACTTGGACGTGGACCAGTTCGCAGAACTATGGCGGGCAGGAGATCAAGCAGAAAATGACGATGAAAGTGTTGTCACCGACAAGCTACAGCCTGAAGTTCGAAGTATCGACGGACGGCACCACCTGGACGACGTTCATGGACGCGAAGGCAACGAAGAAATAAAGGGCGATCGCCCGAGCGATGACCAGGCTTCAGCCGCGCATGGCTGAAGCTTTTTGGTTCAGCACGCCTTTGTCTAGCACCTCGAGCGCAGCGCCTTATGGCTTTTGGGTAGCGCAGCGCTTTCAGCGCTGCGATAAGCATCTCCTTATGATGGGGGCTTAGCTCCTGAAGTGAATCATTCGCCAGGTCTAACGGCGGCGTGCACGGCAGTTTGGTGAGACACGCAGCGGGTAGTAGGATTGCGCCTAAGGCGGTGTCATGAAAACAAGCTATTTCATTCTTATGTTGGCGCTGGGCATCGGACCAGGAGTGTCCCAGCAGGCGAAGCCATCGGGCGACGCCGGGGCAAAGTCCGCACCAGCAGCGCCTGCGCAACCGGACGCGAAAGCTGGGCGCGAGTATTCGGGAATGTATGCGTTCCTGAAAGAAGGCGAGTTTGTACAGCTGACGGTCGAGGACACAGGCCACGTCACCGGATTCATTTCGCGATTCGGCGACGAAGAAAACGACAAAGGAGAATTCCTAGACCAGTTTTTCAAAACCGCCAAACTCGAGGAAAATAAATTAAGTTTCGCAACAGCCATGGTCCGCGGAGTCACGTTTGACTTCAACGGGACGGTCGAGCGGGGCGAGGGGAAGAATCCAGGGGACGAGGCTTATTTCGTGCTGAAAGGCACTCTGACCGAGAATGCAACCGACGCCAACAAAAAAGTAACATCGCACTCGCAGGACGTCGCGTTCAAAATGTTTCCTGGTGAAAAGAAGTAGCAACTCGCGAGCACCGGGCAACCGCCAAAGTTAAGCCTGCCTGAAGGTCGCGCAGGAAGCGCAGGACAACTGGGCCTGGGTTTTCTCGGGACTCGCGACTCGGCGCTGGCTTATTGTCCCGCGCGAATCGGCGACAGGCTCAAGCGGCCGGGAGCTTTCTTGCGGGCCCCTTCGGCTCCGTAAATGAGGTCGGGGCTGCCGTTGGAATTGTTCGACGCTTCGGCCAGAGCCGCGGCCAGAGCGCGGTACGAGCGGCTGATCTCCAAACCTTCCTGCAGGACAACCGGAGTGCCCTGATCAATGGAAGGCGAGACCGCGTGGAAAGCGTTGGGAACCTTCCACAAAACCTTGCAGTTGGTCACCTGCTGCACATCTTCCTCGGTGAAGCCCGGAATCTTCTTGTAGCGATTCAAAACCATGCGCAGCCGGTCGCGGCCGCTGCCTTCCTCAAGGAAGGAATGAATACGTCCGGCACTCCACAGCGAAACCACATCGGTCTGCGCGACCACGAGCACGGCGTTGGAAAGGTCCGCGAGCAATCGAGTGGTGGGGTCGAGACGGCTGGAAGCATCAACAATCACGAAGCGGTAATGATTCACCAGCAGATCGAACAATCGCGCCAGTTCACCCGGCGTAGGTTCGGTCGGGTAAGGCTGCTGCGGCCCGGCCAGAAGATGTAACCCTTCCTTGGTCGGAGTCATCAGGCCGTCGAGCAAAGACCCGTCCAGCCGGTGCAGGTTCTGCAGCGCGTCAAGTACGCCAAACTGCGGCCGCAGGTTGAGATGCAGAGAAGTGTGGCCGATCGGCGCAAAGTCAACCAGGACGACGTCCCCATGAGACTGCTGCAACGCGACAGCGGTATTCACGGCGGCGGTAGTGCAGCCCGCGCCGCCTTTGGCGCTGATGAAAGTAAACACCCGCGCTTTGCCCTCGCCACCCAGGCTGCGGGTGCGAGCGGAACTGAAGCGGGTAAGAGCTTCCTGCAGGGGTTCGAATCCCGCCGAGTCATCCAGGTATTCGCCGGCCCCGGCGCGCATGCTGGCCACAATGCTGGCCGGCTGCGTCATGTCGCCGTTAGCAAAAATTCCAATCTGCTGGGTGGTAGATCGAATCAATTCAATGGTGCGGATGGCCCGCTGCGAGTCTTGCGCGGGAATATTAACGATGACAACTTCGGCCCGCGAATCCTGCAGCTGGCGCAGAATGGAGTCGGTCGGTCCCGCAGGAAATCCTACGTGGCTGAACACCGCCTGTCCCAGGCGCGTCGCTTCCAGGCGGGTTTGCAGCGCGGATAAGTGGTCCTGGTCCTCGGTCAGGAGGGCGACGGCGATCCCATGCATAACGCGGTTCTCGCTGCTTTCTCTCGGTGATTGCATGTTAGAAAGAGAACCTGTTCTCCGCCAAGTGACCTAAGTAACCAAAACCGGCGTGCCTTCCTCGCCATACGCGCGACGGCACCACCAACGCAAATCCGGTGATCTGCTTCCTGGGGGGAATACGAACGGTAGAAAAGTCTGGCCGGTCGCCCTCGTTAGCGAACATTGTAAGCCAGGACAGCAAACTTGAAAAGATGGTTTTCCGCGAGAATGCCGGTTCAATCCCTCCCGATGTCATTCTGAGCGCGGCGACAGCCGGGCGAGGAACCTTACGACATGCCGACCCAATTGAAGCCGTGGACGGGGGGAGAATGCGCTTCGAATTAGACAGGACCAGGCTAGCCCAGAACAGGTCGGCCGGAAGAATGCGCCAAACGGCGGTCTTCCTCTCCGTCTGAATCCCGGCGTGGGTCGACCGTGGGATGCAGAGCCGAAACCCGCGGGAAACTGGCGGCCGATTCGGAAGACTCGGCCAGGTATTCATAGCCTTCAAAGCGCACAGCCACGCCGATCTTCGTCTCCGCATGGGCCGATCCCGCAGCATCGCGGGCGCCGGCGGGCCGAACCACCCGCAGCACGTGGCCGCGGCAGCGTACAGGCATGTTCTCGCCCAGCGTGATCTCCGAGGGCATCTTTAACGACAGCTCGATTTCGGAGCCTTCCGTGACCGGAGCGTCGGTAAAAAAGAAAACCCCCCGCGAACTGAGATCCTGCGTAAATCCCACGCCTTCGACCGAAGTCCCAGGTTGGCGCAGCGAGAGCGGCAGCAAGTACGGGAACCGCTGTCCGACACGGCGTTCAATTCCCGCTGGTGGAGTGGTCATAAGTAGATTCCCCTGCCGAATAGCCGCAAGTGCAGGCGATACTTTAGCGCACAGCGGCCCGGAAGAGAAGTTCGAAGTTACTTACCGACAGAAATATTTCCAAATTGATCATTCGCTGGCACTTGGCAGGGCCCGCCGGATACGGGTTTCAACCCGAGAGGCCGTTGCCTGTGGAAAAGTCGAGCGGAGACCTTCGTTCTGTCGAGGCCGAAACCGCCTCACGATATAGTAGTTCGCAAGATGGCGTGCAGTCATCAAAAGAAATGAACGTGGCTGAGTCGAGAATTCCCATCCCAGAGAATCCATCGGCAAGCGGCGAACCCGCAGCCGAGAACAGCACTCCGCGCTGGCAGGCCGCCGGACGCGCCCTCCGCCATCGCAACTTTCAGCTTTTTTTCAGCGGACAACTGATCTCCCTCATTGGCACCTGGATGCAGACCGTGGCCCAATCGTGGCTGGTCTACCGCCTCACCGGCTCCGGGTTAAAGCTGGGAGCCGTGGGCTTTGCCAGCCAGATCCCGGTGTTCTTGTGTGCCCCCATCGGCGGGATTGTGGCCGACCGCAGCAATCGCCGTCACGTGGTCATCGGCACACAGATCGCGTCCATGCTGTTGGCGTTCGTGCTGGCCGCCCTCACCCTGACGCATGCCATCGACCACCGGATTTGGCTCATTTTCGTGCTGGCGGCGTTGCTCGGCGTCGTGAACGCGTTCGATATCCCCGGCCGGCAATCGTTTCTGGTCGACATGGTGGGCCGGGAAGATTTGATGAATGCCATCGCGCTGAATTCTTCCATGTTCAACGGCGCGCGTGTGATCGGCCCGGCAGTCGCCGGCTTTACGGTAGCGCGACTGGGCGAAGGCTGGTGCTTCTTCGCCAACGGAGTCAGCTACATCGCCGTGATCGCCGGCTTGCTGCTGATGAATGTAAATCCTCCCGCGCGGGTCTCGGCAAAGACCTCGCCGTGGGTACACATCAAAGAAGGATTCCAGTTCGTCAATCGCACCGCCCCCATTCGAGCCCTGATGGTCCTGCTGGGCCTGGTCAGCGTGGTAGGCATGCCCTACGCCGTACTGATGCCGATTTTTGCCGACCGCATCTTGCACCACGGCGGCCAGGAATTCGCCTCGCTCATCGGCTCGCACGATCTGGGCGCAGTGCGGCTCGGGATTCTGATGGGCGCGGCCGGAGTCGGGGCGTTGCTGGGCGCGCTCACGCTGGCCATGCGTTCCGGCGTGAAGGGCCTGGGACGCTGGATCTCAGTATGCTGCGCCGGTTTCGGCATCAGCCTGGTGCTGTTTTCGTTTTCAAGATCGTTCTGGCTGTCGGTAGCCCTGCTGCTGCCGGTAGGGTATTTCATCATGCTGCAGATGGCGTCGTCGAACACGCTGATCCAGGTAATGGTCCCAGACGCACTCCGCGGCCGCACCATGGCCGTCTATTCCATGATGTTCATGGGCATGGGCCCAATCGGAGCCCTGCTCGGCGGCGCGCTGTCAGACCGTCTGGGCGCCCCTCTCACAGTCGCAATCGGCGGCTTCGCCTCGGTCATGGGCGCATGGTGGTTCGCCCGCCAACTCCCAAAAATCCGCGTAGAAGCCCGCCGGCTGATCATCGCGCAATCCATGGCCGGCGGAGAGCCGTCAGAGGAAATGACGGCGCCTGTGGCGGACGACTAGGGCAGCGGTGGCCAACCCCGGAGGTCAATGAGTGAACTCGCCTGTTGCGTCAGGCGATTCTGTTTACCACCGGCTTGCCCATGATCCAGGAGTTTCTGAAATCGATTCATACAAGCCCGGCTTACTGTTATCGATGCGCCAGCAGAAGCGACAGTCATCAGGGTTACAAAACATTTGATTTACATCCCAGAGTTCGCTCAATGCTTCTTCCACATTGCAAACGCCTTTTGCATGCGCGGATCGGTAAAGAGTTTCACGCAGACCTCCCGCTCGACCGGCCCAACCACCACACAGTGCAGGTCAGTCCGCCGGGCGACCTCTTTCGCCGGGATACTAATCTGTGAAACGAACCGGCCCGCATCGGCAATCGTGGCACCGAAGACTAGTCGGTCCAGGCCCGACCAGAGAGCGCAGGCCATGCACATCGCACACGGCTCGCACGTCGTATACAGCGTGTAGCCCTTGAGGGAGCCCGAGCCCAGCTTTGCGCAAGCGAGCCGAATTGTCAGGGTTTCGGCATGCGCGCTGGGATCGTGGTCGGGACCCACGCGGTTCACCGCGCGCATCAGCCGCTCACCGGTAGCCGTGCTCACAATGTCTGCGCCGAACGCCATCGGATGATCCGTGCTCAGCGTCTCCGCCGTGAAGGCAGCCACAGATCGCATCCGCTCGCGATCAATGGCGCTCACGCCATCCGCGGCCAAAGCGTGTGCGTCCAGAATCCCTGTGGTGAAGGACGCCGCGCCAGCCTGCACCAGAAAACTCCGCCGATTTACATTCATGCGATCACCTCGATAGCGGCCACGCAGAAATCATACAGCCCGGGCATTTCCCTAACCAGAAACGACCGGCTCGCTTGGGATGAATCACTGACCACAAGACGACTTATCGTACTAGTTGCAATAAGTTGGTCCTCTTGTAACTGCTAGTCCTCGCAAACGCGGTTATGGCCACCAACTTTCAGAATCGTCGGCAAACAGGTAGTGTTCCGAACCGCCTAATGCTGGCAATTGTCTCAACCGTCGCAAAATCGCGCTTACACTCATTGACCCTTAGGGGCTGACTGCCCGCCCCCGCGAGGCGTCTATAATTCTGCGCCATGAAGACTTCTTCTGTCCGCGCGATCCCACTCCTCTTGGTCTTCTTTGTTTTCAATGCGGTTGTGTTGGCGCAGACCGCGGACCCCGATCCGCTGGCTCCCACGCAAGGAGTCAAGTCAGCGGCCGAGATCGATCGCGAGTGGCAGGCGTCGGTGTCGAAATATGACGGCGCACGCGCCGCCATCCTCCACGAAGTTGACCGCCAGGACAACGAGGGCCCCTACCGCCCTGACTGGGCGACCCTGCGCAAATTCGAGATGCCGCAGTGGTACAAAGACGCGAAATTCGGCATCTTCATTCACTGGGGAGTCTTCGCGGTTCCTGGCGCGATGAACGAGTGGTATCCCCGCAACATGTATCAGCCCAAGGATCCGACGTTTCAGGAGCACCAGAAGCGCTACGGTTCGCAGGATAAATTCGGCTACAAGGATCTCGTCCCGCTGTTCAAGGCCGAGAAGTGGGATCCGGCCGACTGGGCGCGCCTGTTCAAGCAGGCAGGCGCGCGTTACGTGGTCCCGGTCGCGGAGCATCACGACGGCTTTTCTCTATACGACTCCGGCCTGTCGGACTGGACCGCAGTAAAGATGGGCCCCAAACGCGACGTGATTGGCGACCTCGCAAAAGCGGTGCGCGCCGAAGGACTGCACTTCGGGGTCTCTTCGCATCGCGCTGAACACGATTTCTTTTTCGACGGCGGCCGCACCTTCCGTTCCGATGTCAACGATCCGAAATACGCTTCTCTCTACGGCCCGGCACATGCCTGGCTCTCAGATCCCGGACAGACGCTGTCGAACGACTGGACCTACGTGAGTCCGGAGTACGCCAACGACTGGCTGGCGCGGGCCACCGAGATCGTCCAGAAATATCAGCCCGAAGTAATGTATTTCGACTGGTGGATCGGCCAGCCGAATTTCCGCCCCAACGTCACCAAGTTCGCAGCGTTCTACTACAACTACGCCGCGCAACATGGAATCGCAGGCGTAATCAACATGAAAGATTATTCTCTCGACTGGCACGCCGGCGCACGCGACTTTGAGCGTGGATTGCGAGAAGGCATTGAACCCGACCACTGGCAGACCGACACATCGATCAGCAATTTTTCGTGGGGCTACCTCGAACACGATCAATTCAAGACGCCCGAATTCATCGTGCACCAGCTGATCGACATCGTCAGCAAGAACGGAAACCTGCTGCTGAATATCGGCCCGCGCCCCGATGGCACAATCCCCGACGAAGTGCGCAACACGCTGCTAGAAATCGGCGGCTGGCTCCAACAAAACGGCGAGGCCATCTACGACACCACTCCGTGGACTGTCTACGGCGAGGGCCCAACGAAAATTCAGCCAGGCTTCGGCCACGACAAGGACACGAAACCGTACACGGCAGAAGATTTTCGCTTCACCCGCAAAGGGAACACGCTCTACGCAATTGAGATGGCATGGCCAGAGAATGGGCGGGCGATGATCCATGCCTTGGGAGCAGCCCAGCAGACGAAGGGATTGCAGATCAAGAATATCGAATTGATTGGCAGCGGCGAGCCCGGCCGTGCACAGAAAGTGGAGTGGCACCAGACCGACGACGCGATCCAGGTGCAGTTGCCGTCATCGGCCCCCGGGAAATATGCCCATGTGTTGAAAGTTACGCTGGCGCCGTAGCGAACCTCAGGGGTGAAACCCGTTGGGCAGTGTAGCGTCCCCAACGTCTCTCCAAGGATCGATTCGTGCGCGGGTCCGCCGCTGTCTTCTGCTCGGCGCACATGGCCGGGTCAATGAGTGTAATCGCGATGTTTCAACAGTTGAGGGCCTGCCAGCGCGTTCAAGCGACCGTGATCCAGGTTCAATTCGAACGATCAGAGCACGTCTTGATCGTTCTTTCCGAACAAGGTGGTTGTCCGATTCCGCCGGTTAAGCCATCGGAAAAGCCCCGCAGGCGGCTCACCGAAAACCTGCTCGAAGAGATCGAGCAATTTGGGAAATAGCCAGATCGCAACGGCCAACGACGGAAGAGCGACCAAGTAGTGTAGAAACTCGCTCACACCTCAAGCCTAGTTCATCACCGCTCACGGGTCAATGACTGATATCGGGATATTTCGTCAACAGGGGCGATTAACTCCATATGTGGAAGAACCGTGTTACTGTTTATCGCTCCTGATTGGGGCAACGCCGAACTCAGTGCGCAGGGCGTGGCTTCCAGCCACCGACCAGGGCTAGGCCGACTTGTAACTGTTCGGGCGTCATCTTTGCAGCTAATTCTTTAAGAGCCTTGTCACTGTGTTTGTATCCGCTCCCCTTCGCGAGGGTGTACCACATGTACGCCTTCGGGAAGTTGGCAGAACCATCGCGAGCGATATGTTCTCCCATCAGGAATTGGGCGCGGGGTAGACCCTGATTGGCCGCATTCCCCAGGTAGCGGAGACCCAACGCCTCGTCCTCGGGAGAGCATCGCCGCTGTTTCAGAAAGAGATTGGCCAACTCCAATTGCGCCCCAGCGTCGCCCGCCTGAGCTTTCGCGCTTAGGTCCGCAAATTTGCCATGCGCCTTCCCGTACAAATGAAAGTCCACCTCAACCGCGATCTGTACTGCAACCGGTTTCCCATCCTTTAGAGCGGGCGAGAATCGCCAGGACCGAACTGCTTCGATGGCTTTTTCGTCGAGGCCCATCCCGATCGCGTTGATAACGCGAATATTACTCGGCTTGCCGTCGGCTCCCACGATCACGCCCAGAGTGCATACCCCCTCATACCCAACAGCGCGGGCCGATTCGGAAAATTCAGGCTCGGGGTTATAGATGGGGCGTGGCGGACTGACGGGACCGCCCACTTTCTCGATTGCGTCAGGCGCAGTCTGGGTCTGGGCCTGCACGATCGCCGACAGGCAAACTGCCGCTACGACACTTAAGATAACCGATGTTCTCGTGCGCACGTTTCGTGGAGGGAGTAGCATAGCGGCAGCGTTCTCTTGGTCTCGGTCACCCAGCGAACAGCAGCTTCCTCCAAGCGGGCCACATTCCAGCGCTTGGCCAAAAAAGTTGTACAACTACAGCTAACCCGATGCCGTAACTAGCGAAACCAGCGATAGCACTCCTCGATCCTGGGCCGTGCGCCTGGAGGCCGGATTTCCAACTGAGCTACAGGCTGCGAAAGCGCTCTTTCACCTCACGCACAAAATCCACAAACCGCGGCTCGGTGATGATCCGGGGATTCCAGCAGAGATCACGCTCAATCAAATCATAAGTCTCGACGATGTGCGACCCCGGCAGAGGATTTCCCCTCGCATCATGGTCGCGTCCCATCAGCCAAAGATGATCGGCAACAGCAGCAGCGGCGGTAATGTCGTGCGTGACCACGATGATGGTGTTGAGGTCGTCCATATTCGCGACCTTCTGGATCAGCTCGCTGGTTTTTTCCAGCATGAGCAGGTCAAGGCCGCTAAAAGGCTCGTCCATCAGCAGAAAATGTTCAGAGCACAGAATCTGCTGAATGATGGCGCAACGCTGCCGCTGCCCGCCGGATAACTGCACGGGGTAGAGGCTCGCCTTATCGAGCAAATCAAACTCGGTCAAATACTGGACAACTTTGGCACGCGCGGCCTTGTCGTCTTTCTCTTTTTGATTCGCGGCCAGCAGCAGGTTCGACATCACCGTGCGATGCTCGAATAAAGGATAGTCCTGGGCAACAACTCCCACTTCCCCAGCCTGCACCGGCCGGTCCTGCCCGTTGATGGTGACGCGGCCGGAAGTTGGTTTGTTCAGTCCCGCGATGATGCGAAACAACTGCGTCTTGCCAATGCCGCTGGGCCCGAGAAATCCCACGACCTGCCCCTGCACATGATCGGGACAAATAATGTCTTTAATTTCCGCGGTAACGTGCTTGAGGATGGGCCGCCCGTCATATTCGAGCGAAACGTCGTCCACCTTCAGCAGCGTTTTCCCGTAGGTGTAGGAAACCATGATTTCGTCGTCTTAACTCGTAGCTCTTAACTCGTAGCTGGTAGCTCGTAGCTCGTTCTTACCTGCGTTCCAAGGTCAGATCCGCATACGGACAGAAAACTTCTCGCAGCAGCCCGATGCCATAATCCTGCGCCAACCCCAGCAGCAGAATCGTTAACTGAATGGCGAAGACTGCGGGCAGATGAAAATGCTTGTTCTGATTCAGCAGCATGGCGCCGACTCCGCCTTCCGACCGCGAGATGCCTTCGACCATGGTCAGCATCATCCATCCCATGGCCGCATTCTGCCGCAGGACTTCGAACGCCTGGTCAGCCTGGCCGAGGATCACGACTTCATACACCACCCGCCATTCGTTCATCCGCAGCGTGCGCGCCAGATCGAACTCTCCCTTGGGTACGCTCGCGACGACCTCGGCCATCCCCGTAACAAAAAATACCGAGACCGAGAAAACCAGCAAATAGAGTTTGAGTTCATGTCCGGTGGTCGCCATCAGCGTGAAGAAAAACGTTAGCCCCACCATGGAGAGAAATCGCAGTTTGCTGAGCAGCGTAACGATGGGACGGAAGAACGGGATGACTGTAAGGTAAGCCATCAACAGCGAGAGCACGGCCGCCAGCGCGATCGCTTCCAGGTTCAGCACGAAACTGGTGATCAGTTCGCCGCCCAGACCCTCCATCCACATTTCGCCCAGGGCCTGCCAAACTTCTTTGGGCTTAGGCAGAAAAACGGTCGGCGAAAAAAACCAGATGCAAAACAACAACACCAGCTGGAATCCCACCATCCAGCGCACCGTTTGTTTTGAGATCACCCGATTGGGTGAGAAAACCTCAATCGCCTGATTCATCTGCGGTTGCCATCGTTAAGTCGGGGCTTTGTCATTCGCTCAAACCTTGTCATTCAAGCCCTGTCATTTCGGGCGATCTGCTTGTCATTTCAAGCGCAAAACATTTGTCATTCCGAGGAACAAAGCTTCGAGCACAAAAAACTTGTCATTCCGAGAGCGAAGCGACGAGGAACCTGCTGTTCGCTTGCAGCGAGGAAAAGCAGGTTTCCCGCCTGCGTCGATTCCATCGATGCGCTTTAGCTGCCCAGCAGCGTAATTTCCACGCGGCGGTTGGCAGCCTTGCCGGCCACCGTGTCATTGGTCGCCACAGGATTCTGCGACCCGTGCCCCGCAATCTTGAAGCGATTGTCGGGGAAGTTGCGCGGCGCATGCTTCTGCAGCCAATCTTTTACGGCGGCGGCGCGGGCATCGGACAGCGCCTGATTCACTCCCTCGCTGCCCGTGTTATCGGTGTAGCCGTCGACCTGAATGAACAGTCCGGTGATAGCGAGTGAATCTTTCAACTCCGACATGGTGCGCACACCTTCATCGGTGAAGGTCGCCTTTCCGGTATCGAAGTTAATGGAGTACGATCGCTTCGAAACCACCGGCCCCGTTTCATTGGCCGCATATTGCGGCGTCTCGCCTTCCGCTCCCCCGCTGCTCATTCGCGCCTGCGCTCCCGTAATGAACGACTTGTCTTCAATATCCTTCACGTCGGGAATCGGCGTGTCTTTGAACAGCGCGGGATACTGCTGCGTCGCGATCTTGGCGAACACCGTGTAAGTCGACCGGAAGTTATCGTTGGTGCCGGGCTCCAGCCCGAACAGAATGAGGTTGTCGGCAAGGTTATTGACGGTCGAGCCGCCGAGATCAACTTTCAATCCTTGCGCGTCGTTCTCGGTCACCCCTTTGTAGTATTTGTACCAGTAGGCTTCATCCTGGTCGGCGTAAACTTTGGCGCTGATGGCCGAAGCTTTATGCAGCACCTGATCGAAAGCCTTGATCTGGTCGCCGGCTTCAAACGTGGCCGCCAGCAGTCCTTCGATCTCGGCACGATTGCGTTCGAAGAAGTTTTTCGGCCCGAGAATCACGGCCGGCATCTGCGAACGATATTGCCTGGAACTGACCACCTTCACCAGTCCGCCCTTGCCTTTGGCGATGGTGACGTCGCCCGGCGTCCAGGTGACGACGGCATTCACGCAGATGTGTTTCTTTTCTCCCGTGAGATGTCCCTCTTTGACGACTTGGCGGTCGTCGCACTTTCCGGCCACGTAGTCGGCTGCCGCCACATTGTAGTCAGAGGCGTTGATCCAGTTGACCGCATCCGGATCCCACGTCTTCTCGTCGGGATTATTCTTGATGCTGTTGTCCCCCTCCCACTTCTGCGCGATGTTCCAGTCGCCGTCACGCAGCACACCCTCGACCAGCAGGCCTTTCGCAGCCTGCGGATTGCTCTTCACTTCCGGCGGCGCCATCAGCGAATCTTCCCCGCGGCTGTAGCCGGTGGCGCCAATCACTTTCGCCTGATAGTCGGGGCCAAGTTTCTTCAGCTGCGGATTGATCGCAGCCAGAAACTGCCCCGAACCATCGCCCATGATGACCACGAAGTTTGCGCCGTTAGAACACTGCGACGAGCCGCTGGAAATCTCGCGGGCGCAGGCAATCAGATCTTCCTGCATTTTGCCGGTATCATCCTGGCGGATGAGCGCCAGGTTGACGCCGTGCTTCTCCATGAGCGAGCCCTTGGTCGTGCTCGCGCCGCCGTTGGCGTAAATCATATTCATCTGGGCATTCCACTCCCAGATTTCACCGCGAATCAACGTCGCGGGCACGCTCGCGGCCGACGAGGTGGGAAGCGTTACCGGCTCCACGTTCTGCACCAGCGCATCTTTCACGTCGGGCAACGCCGCCTTCTCCGGCACCAGCGCCTTCATCACGCCGGGAGTGGGAATCCAGCCAAGTTCCGCGGCCTTGCGCAGTCCGAACACAAATCCCACCACCAGCAGAACGATCAGAATAATCTTTGGCCCGGCCTTTAGATGTGCCATGTCTTGCGTTTCCTCCCGTGGTACAACTCTCGTTGAGCAGATCGCCAGCAGTTTTAATGAATGAAGATTCGTATCAGGGCATGCCTTCAGGCATGCCGTATCAGCAAACATGCGCTTCGGCTTTAGCCGCTGCGCCGCGAAGCCCCGCGGCTAAAGCCGTCAGCCTTCGCGTTCTGGCGGCATCGCTAAAGCGATGCCCTGATACGAACCTTCCCAACGCGAACCGTACTCCTCAACCAACCTTTTCACTTAAACATGTCCCCGTAGTCGCCCGCACTCTTCGCCGCCGGCGGAGCGTCCGCCGACTTGCCAGCCGGAACCGGCACCGGAGCAGCCGTCGCGCCCGGCAACAAGAACGCGGTGTCGGTCGCGCCGGACGTGAGCAACTTCTGCTCGTAAGCATCGAGTTTCTCGAGCGCGTCGGTTTCGACCGCACCGTTCTCCAGATCAATCGTATCCATGAAGTTCTGCGCCAGCCGCTGGAAGTCTTCCATCTCGCCCAGCTTGCGTCCAGCCTCTTCAGCCAGATGCTCCATCGTCTGGTCGTAGAGTTCTTTTTCGTCGCCCGTTCCCTTGATGACGGCGAGCGCCGTGCGATATGCACGGAAAGCGGTGTTAATGGTCTTGTATTCAATCTCCGCCTGCTTCACTTCGTTGTCGGTATCTTCGATATAGAAATCGATGTGCACCGCCCACTTGCTCAGCAGGTCATAAATGTTCTGCAATTTGTTCAGCAGTTGCTGATAGCTCAGATTCGACTTCTGCAGCCGCCCCGCCTGGTTGGCCTTGGCCTTCATCTGCAAGGCCATGCGCAGCTGTTCGTTCTGGTCGGCGCTGGTGGTCGCAAGTTTCTTTGCGTGGGCCGCCAGCCGCATGTTCTCACTGGCCAGCGCCGAGTTCTTATCGATAATGTTTTTCAGATATTGAATCTGCCCGCTGACGTTCGAGATCTGCTGCGACATCACATCGCGACGCTTCCGCATCTGCGACAGGTGATCTTTCAAAATTCCGATCGGATCGATATCAATAATCAGCCCGGTAATGGCCCGCATGATCAAACGAAACAAAAGATGTGTGCGGCTGCTGAAAACCACCCACAGAATCGCGCCCAGCATCGCCGCCAGTTCGACCATGTGCAGCGTATCGGCCAGCATCGAAACCACGAAAGGCACGATCTGCGCCCAGCCGTAAACCGCCGCGGCCGCAGCCAGAACGATGAAAATCATCCCCGTCTTGCCTTCGGGTCGCGACCAGAACGACTTCAATTGATCGCCAAGATTATTCGGAGTGGACGGTGTAATACTCATGGGGCATATTCCTTCTTGATCCCAATCCCAAATTTCTTCTCTGGTTCCTAATCCCTAATCTCTAATCCCTAATCCCTAACCTCTAACCGTACTCACCCCTGGAGCAGGCTGACGTACTTAGCCTTTTCCTGATCAATCTCAAGTGCGCGCCGCTGGGCCGCAATCGTAAACTGCGATTCAGCGCGCTGGATCTTGCCCTGCGCCGCCACCAGTTCGCTGGTGACGTCAGCGAGCCGCTGCTGCAGCTGCGAAATCTCTTTCTGTTTCTGCGCGATCGCGTCCGTAACTTCCTGCACCTTCTTCTGCCGATCGTCAATTTCACGCTGCTTGGTGGCGGCCGCCGACGCCGCAAACGATTCCTGCTCGTTCTGCAACGCAACTTTCAGCCCATCGAACGTAGCGAGAATTTTTTCCTGCGACAGTCCTTCTTGCGCCTTGGCCTGCACCACCGCGGTTTTGAAGCGCGTACGCTCGTCGAGCGCAGTAATAGCCGACAGCGGATCGAGATACTTGTGAATCGTGGCCGCAACCTGGGTCGCGTTGAAGTTGGTCTTGGCCAGAATCCTTTGATAGCAATGTTCGGTTTCTTCGCTCATCGGCTGCCCGCTCATGGTCTGATAAGCGGTCTGAGATGGTGCGCTGTCGACGGCAACCGGCGGCGTGACGACGGCCGCAGCTTCGCTGTGCGCTTGCGGATGCGCTTGGCTTTGTCCCTGACCCTCTGGCTTGGGATCATCGTCCTCGATGATCACATGCTTGATGCCGTCAAAGAATTTGTTGCTCATAGCAAACTCCTAACGTTATGTGTTACGTACACTCCCGCCACGCAGTTCCCCGAGCGCACCGCTCCAATTGTTCGTTTGACGGTATGTTACTGAAAATGATCGCCTCGGCATAGCGTTGCGTAGGGATGGGTGCCCGCCCTACCAACAGCTCGCGTCCAGCGCGGGTGGACCATCCATGCGGCGTGGTACAGAGGATGCTATGTCCTGAAGCGGGTGATGTCAACGCCGCGAGCGGCGCGGAATATTGCACTCCGCAAAGCGGAGTTTGCAGGAGCAGTGACAGTTCCGAGCGGGGCTAGTCAAGGCGCACCAGAAAAACCGAGCCTTCCGGTGTTTCGGTTTCGGCCGCCAGTTTTTCGGCGCGGTCGTGGTCGTCATCGAGCACGCGCACCCGTATCCACCAATCTCCCGCAGGACTCGCGAAACACAAGACCTTGGCCGTTTGATAGCGGCGCTTGAGGTGATCGGCGAGTTTGTTGGCCGCGGGTCCGTGGGGGAATCCGCCAATTTGCACCGCCCACTTACCCGGCGAATCGGGCGACGCGGACTGCATCAACTCCACTTTCACCTCGGCCACGCCCGGCTGCCATACGTCGAGCTTGCGCGCGGCGGCGAGTGAAAGATCGAGCACGCGCCCGGGAATAAACGGCCCCCGGTCGGTGATGCGCACCAGCGCACTGTGCCCCGTCTTGACGTTGGTCACACGCACAATCGACCCCAGCGGATAAGTCCGGTGCGCCGCCGTCATGGCATGCATGTTATAGACTTCGCCGTTTGACCCGCGGCGATTGTGGTAAGGCGGACCGTACCAGCTGGCAAGACCGGTCTCGGTGGCGACGGGTTTCGTATTGACAGGCAGCGAGGGCTCAGCAAGGTCCGCATCGGCTCCTTCTTTTGCTGCGGTGGACTTCGCAGGCGCGCTTTCTTTTGCGGCTGGTGTGTTCGAGGTCGCTGCGGGCTGAGTCCCCGCAGATTCAGTCGTCGTGGTTGCGGCCGGAGGCGGCGGCACGCTAACGTGCACCTGCTTGGGCTGCCCGCAGCCGCTCAGCAAAATAATCGCGATGAGAACAATCAGTAGCATTGCGATGCTGACGAAGCGAACGCGGCGGCGTGGCGTGACGGCGAACTGAGAACAGAATTCGCCTACTTCGGCGGGTGGTGATGCTGCTCCATGTAGTCGGCAAACTCGGTAAGTTTCTGCGAGGCCGTCCGCAGCGCCTTGGTAGAGTGCGTGCGCACGGCCGGAACCACTTCGTCGTTCAGATACTTGATGAATTCGGGAATCTCTTTTTCCAAACGCTCGGCGGCCTCGTTGATGGTTTGACCCACACGTGCCGACGCGTCTTCCACCTTGCGGTTGAAGTCGTTCATAGTGCTCCTCGCGATAATTCGGCGCGAACAGATTCACGCGCAGTTGCGGATGCCAGGCCAGCTCATTATTTCGCGGCTGGTGGACGAGGTCAATGGAGAGATGTCTAAATTCGGTGGTTCGCTTCGAAGAGGACGTTTGAACGCCGCCGGGAGGTGCACCGAGACGTTTCCCCGCTTACGGTAAAATGCGGGCTCCGGGAATGAATCCACAAGAAACCAAATCGCAGGCGGCTGTACGCGAGCAGAGTTTTCGCACCCAGCTGCTGGCCTGGTATGACGAGCACGCCCGCCGCTTGCCGTGGCGCGAAACCCACGATCCTTACCGCATCTGGCTGTCAGAAATCATGCTGCAGCAGACGCGCGTGGCCGCTGTGATTGTGCACTATCACGAGTTTCTGCGCCGATTTCCGACCGTGAAGAAACTGGCGCAGGCGCGCGAATCCTCGATCCTGGCGGCCTGGAGCGGCCTGGGCTATTACCGCCGGGCGCGCATGCTGCACGCGACGGCAAAGCTCGTCGCGGGCGTACGAGGCGGAAAGTTTCCACAAACGGCAGAAGGATTGCGCGTATTGCCGGGCGTTGGACGTTACACCGCAGCGGCCATCGCCAGCATCGCATTCGGCGAGCCAGTCGCAGTCGTCGACGGAAATGTAGAGCGCGTGCTGCAGCGGTTTTTAGGACGGCCACTAGCCGGCGAGGAGTTTTGGCAGGAAGCCGAAGCCCTGCTGGATCGCGCGCGTCCGGGCGATTTCAACCAGGCGATGATGGAGTTGGGTGCGACCGTATGCACGCCCCGGGCGCCAGCGTGCTTGACTTGTCCGGTAGTGGATCTGTGCGCAACCCGCGGAGAAATGACGAGGACAGCGAACGAGCCGCGCCAGAAGAAACGGCAGATTCATTATGCGCTGGATTACCGAGCTGACCACTCCCGCGACGGCAAAGTGTTCCTGGTGCAGCGCCCGCGCGACGCGCGCCTGATGGCGGGGATGTGGGAGTTACCAGAACTGGCGAATCCCCCGCGTCCCGACTCCTTGTCATTCCGACGGCTCGCAAAGCGAGCCGGAGGAACCCGCTTTTTCGCTGCGACTACCAGCCGTCTCCAAGGCCCAGGTCCGTCGCCATACCTCACGCTAAAACACTCGATCACCATCACGGACTACACCGTGCAAGTATGGCGAGTCCCCGCCCTGCCGCACGCAACAGGAAAATGGATTCCAGTCAAAAGCCTGTCACGCATCGCCCTCACCGGCCTGGCCCGAAAGATTTTGCGGAGGTCAGGAATCATTGCGGGACCGCGTAGCCCGGTCTAAACTTTAAGGATGAAGCGATTTCTCGTGGTCGCGGTGTGCGCGGTTGCCGCCCTGTACGGTGAGTTGCCCGCGATCGCCCAGGACGCGCCCGCGCAATCCGCGGTATCTGCGGACGCCCAACAAACTGGAGTCGTGCTGGTCAAGCTTTCGCCGCCGGTCTATCCCCCGCTGGCGCGTCAAGCGCGGATTATGGGCGATGTGGAAATTCAACTATCGATCCGCAAGGACGGAAGCGTCGAATCGGCGGCGCTGCTCAGTGGACACCCCATGCTCGCACCGGGAGCATTGGCAAGCGCTAAACAATCGCAATTCGAATGCAAGGATTGCTCAGATGAGGTCACCTCGTACACGCTGACGTATGCCTTCCACATTGATGAAGAGTGTCGTTTCGGTCCGAATTGTGAGCATGTGGAGAGCCCGCCGAAACTTGAGCAGTCGCCAGGCAGCGTCGTGCTCACTGTCGAACCGCCGTGCGAGTGTGATCCGCCGAGACTATCACCATCGTGAAACACCGTTCGATGAAATGCTTGTACCTATGGAAATGTGGTCCTGGGAAAGAGTACCCGTTGTAACCCCATTCGGAGTAAGCCTCCTGTCTCAGTCC
>Ga0210383_10000843_pt1 | contig 28291 bp, 21 predicted proteins | sample IncBWC14OmetaG_FD_160072 | JGI IMG/M metagenome (GOLD analysis project Ga0210383, IMG submission 160072) | Forest soil microbial communities from Barre Woods Harvard Forest LTER site, Petersham, Massachusetts, United States - Inc-BW-C-14-O ... | reverse complement strand
CGGAATAAACGTCCTTTAGGGCGATCAGTTCTCTTTCGATATTCTTAAGCAGATTTTTGCCAGGCTTGGCATTGAATATAAGCAAAGGACATTTAACGGCTCAACTCGAGCATTGATTTACGGAAATCTGCTACAGCTCATGATTCAACAAAAGATCCTAATCGTGGACCATCCAGAGCTTTTGCGCCAGTTGCGAATCTTGGAAGAATTTAAAACTCCGAATGGAAGCATCGATATTCGGCCACCAGGGTCGAACAAAGACGACATGGCGATCTGCGTTGCCCTCGCAACGTCCGAACTGTCCAAAATGGACCTAACACCTAGAACAACGGTCTCACTCGGCTACGTAGGCTACGGACCACGTTGGAACAATTGCCCTAACAGTGCTACTTGCACGAATTTTCCGGAATGCATGGACGACGGTCGGTGCTTTGGCTTGCAGCCGGTGTCGAGCGATCTGCCGTCCTATGATGCGAACCTGGTGGCGCTGCCGCGAGAGCGCACGGAGGAATTCAGCGCGATGGCCGCGCGCGACCAAGCAGGCGGATCAGTTTAAGCAAAAAGAGATACCGCCCCGCCGACTGCGGCGGTGGCGCAGACCACGGCCCAAGGCGGCGCCTTCCCCATTGCGAGCGCGATATATGCGGCCAGCACGATTGCGAAATCGGAAGGCTTGTGGACCGTGGCTGGTCCACACTGGTTGGTACAAAGCGGCCAGGAGAATCCCGACTACGCTTGCGTTGACGCCGGCGAACAGATCGCGCGTTCTGGCGCTTGAGCGCAACCGATTCCAAAAAGGCAAGATGCCCAGGATGAGCAATAATCCCGGGAGGAATATGGCCAGGAGAGCGATGGCTGCTCCTGGAGTCCCATGCGGCTCTGGTTGCACAACCGCGCCCAAGTATGCTGCGAAGGTGAAGAGGGGCCCGGGTAGAGCCTGGGCGGCGCCGTAGCCGGCTAGGAACACGTCGTTATCGACCCAACCAGGGCTGACGGTAGCGGATTGGAGCAGAGGCAATACGACGTGGCCTCCGCCAAATACCAGCGCGCCCGTTCGATAAAAGGCTTGAAACAAGCGAATGGGTTGATTCGGGGCAAACAGCAGAAGAGCCGGAGGAATGACCAGGAGCAGGGCGAAGATGACCAGCGAAATTACCGCAGCCGTACGGGTGATAGAGACCCCTAGGGGTTGCCGTGCAGGTGTGTTTGTGTCGCGGCAGAAAAAGAGGCCGATCAGTGCTCCTGTGGCGATAGCGATGAGTTGACTTGGTCCGTGCGTTGACAAGAGCACGATCGCCGCGGCGATGACGACGATTGTTCCGCGGATGCGGTCGGGCGCGAGCGTGCGCATCATTCCAAAAGCAGCCTGTGCGATAACCGCGACGGCTACCAATTCGAGCCCGTGCACAATGCCGAGACCCAAGCGGCCCGAGAATAGGCTGTGGCCGCGGGCGAACGCGAGCATCAGTAAGGCTGACGGCAGTGTGAATCCGGCCCACGCCGCGAGTCCGCCGAGAGAACCAGCTTCGAGAAGGCCGATGGTGAAGCCGACCTGGCTGCTTGCCGGGCCGGGTAGAAACTGGCAGAGGCCGACGATGTCGGCATAGGCCGATTCGTCCAGCCACTTGCGGCGAAAGACGAATTCGCTGCGGAAATATCCCAGGTGCGCGATGGGACCGCCAAACGAAGTGCAGCCGAGGCGGAGGAAGTTCCAAAAAATGGCGGAGGGAGACGCGCGAGAACGCATTTCCTCGGCTGTCGCCTGAGACGCCATCACATTGTTGTTTGCGGCCACGAGCTTAGACGTAGTCGAACAAGGCCATGAAACCGTAGTCCATATGGAGTTGCTGATGGCAGTGGAACAGAGTCAGGCCAGGGTTGTCGGCCACGAAATCCACTTCAACCTCCTGATAGCCGCCGACCATGACGACGTCTTTCATTATGCCTGCCGTTGCTTGGCCCGCGAGCTTGATCAGTTCGAAGCTGTGGCGATGAAGATGAATGGGGTGGATGTCGTCGCTGGCATTGCGCATGCGCAGACGGTAGCGGCGGCCCTGCCGTACGTGGAACATTGGCGCGGGCTTTTCCATGGAGAAGGCCACGTCGTTGATGGTCCATTCGTTAAAACCTTCTAAGGCGGCGTTGCGTTTGAAAAAAAGTATGTCGATGGTTTCATCCGGCGCAGGGCTGGTGTTGCCAGTCTTGCCGAATCGCGCGTAATTCCAGTGAAACGGCTTAGGCTTGATCCATTGCGGCTTGCCAGGCTGGCCGGCGTATTCAATCACGATGCCCATGCCATGGGAACGGTCATCGTCCGCCAGATCACCCATCACCCACACGCCGGGATGTTTCATCTCCACGATTGCGGAAATGCGTTCGGCAGTGCCCAGCCAAAGCACCGGAACGTTCACGGGGACCGGGACCGGATTGCCATCCAACGCGATGACCTTGAAGGTATGACTCGGAAGGGCCAGGCTGCGAATTTCCGTTGCGCTGCCATTGAGTATGTGAAACAGCACCCGCTCGCCGGTTTTCACGCGGACCGGTTCACCATGACCCAGCATGCGGCCGTTTATGGTGAAGTAGCGATAGCCGACCTCATAACCATGCGGCGTGCCCTTGGCTAGCGACTCTTTCATTGCGGACTCGCCGGCTTCTTTCAGCGTCTTGTCCTCCGTGGCCGGAGCGAGGAAATCCATGGCCATATCGCCCCCGCGACTCAACGACGGTTCGAACTCCTTTAAGACCAGAAAGACTTCGCGGTCGTAGCCTCCGGAATCGCGCGTAGGTTCGATATACACCGGTCCCACCTGGCCGCTGTATTGGCCTGCATGAAGATCGGCGCCTGCGCGGTTGTGGGTATGATAGAAGCGAAGGCCCGCGGGACGCGGCGTAAACACGAGGCGGCGCATGCCGTGCGCGGGAATGAAAGGGGTTCCTTCCTCAGCGGCCCCATCCACATCGACAGGGACGAATTGTCCATGCCAGTGCAATTGTTCCGGGGTATCCGTGTCGTTGTGGACGTCCACGACGACTTGGCGGCCTTCCTTGAAGCGCAAGAGAGGGCCGGGGAACTGACCGTTGTAGGTGATAGCCGAGACGATGTGGTTTGGCGCGATCTCGATCGGAGCGGCAGCGATGCGCAGGGTGTAGTCCGGGGACGTAGCTTCTGGAAGCGCGTTTGCCGCGTTCGCTCTCAGCGCGCCCGCTGTGAACTCGGGTTGAAGAAACTCAGCGGCAGTAACTGTGGCGGCTAGTTTGAGGAAAGCACGTCTAGAAGCGACCGCGTTATTCATGGACTGCCTCCAATCTCGCCGAGAAAGCTAAGCATAAGCCACTCCGGGTGGATCGCCCACTCGGCTTCGTCCGGTTTTCTTGACAAGTCTGCGAGTGACATAGAAGATGGCGAGGCACCTGTCTGCCTTTTGGATCCGACCGTAGTTTCGAATGAGCTTCTAGTTGCGAGGTAGCGAGTAAACGTGTTCACGAGGCGAATATTTTTGGCAAATGCGGGCGGCTTTGTTGCTGCCGCTGTCGCGGGTCCGGCGCTTTGGTCACGCGAAGTCGCGGATAATGCGGCGCCTGCGACTCCTGGCGTTCCGCTGCTGTTGGGAGTTGACTACTATCCGGATCAGACGCCGGAGTCGTTATGGGAAGAAGACGCGCGGATGATGGCGGAGTTTGGAATTACCAACGTGCGCGTCGCGGAATTTGCGTGGTCTTTGATGGAGCCGTCGGAGGGCAAGTTTGAGTTTACATGGCTTCGACACGCGATCGACATTCTGCAGAAGCGCGGCATCGTCGTCATTCTGGGCACGCCGTCCGCGGCGCCTCCACCTTGGCTCACCGCTAAATATCCTGAAGTGCTGATGGTGAATGACGAGGGCATGACGATTTCTCCGGGAGGACGCCGGTTCACCTGCCCCACCAACAAGGTCTATCGGCGATTGTCGCTGGCCATCGCATCGGAAATGGCGCGCGCGTTCACGGACACTCCCGGCGTGATCGGCTGGCAAATCGACAACGAATTCACGCTGCAGCGGTGGGGCCGGTGCTACTGCAAACATTGCCGCGCGGGCTTTCAGGATTGGCTTCGCAACAAGTACGGATCGCTGGACGCCATTAATTCGAAGTGGGGCACGGCGTTCTGGAGCCAGGTGTACACGGATTTCGGCCAAATACCTGTGCCGCTGCCTTCGAACGGCGATCCAAATCCAGGACTTGCGCTGGACTACGATCGCTATCAGTCTTTCGCGAACGCGTCTTTTCTTGAAGAGCAATTGGGAATGCTGCGCAAGACCTGCCCGCGCCACTTTGTCACCACCAACAATGTGGGAGCGCCGCTGGACACCATCGATCTGCGCGAGCTGTATCGGAACCTCGATTTTGTCTGCCACGACAACTATCCAGGCTTCGCGCAAATCTTCAGTCAGAGTATGCCGCCGGAGATACTGCCGACCGTGATGGCGCTCGGACATGACTCCATGCGCTGCGTGAAAGATGGCAAGCCTTACTTAATCATGGAAGAGCAATCCGGCAAGGCGGGGCAGAGATTTTTCGCTCCGCAACCCCATAAAGGACAGTTGCGGCTGTGGACGTATCAGGCGATCGCACACGGGGCGATGGGCGTAAATTATTTTCGCTGGGATTCGGCCACTTTTGGCGCAGAGGAATACTGGCATGGGCTGCTGAATCATGACCGATCAAAGAGTATCGGCTTCGACGAAATCCAGCAAACCATCAAAGAATTGAAAACGCTGGGGCGCGAAATGCTGGAGTCGTCGTATTCGGCTGACCTGGCATTGGTCTTCGATTTGGATTCGGACTGGGCGCTTCAGATACAGCCGGGCAACAACAAGCTCACATACCAATCGCATCTGATTTCGTGGTATGCGTCCATCGCCGGCTCGCATACGGGCATCGATATTATTCGTGCCGACGCCGATCTCTCGCGTTACAAAGCGGTTTTCGCGCCGCTTCAGTATGTTTTGTCGGAAAAACAGGCGGCGGGAATTCGCAGCTTTGTCGATAGCGGCGGACTTTTCGTGACGAGTTTCCGGTTGGGTGTGAAGGATGCGGCCAGTCAAATCGTGCGAACTCCGTTGCCTGGTTTGCTGCGCGACGTGATGGGTGTAACCGTGAAAGACTATGTACCAATATACAGCGAGAAGATCGGCGTGAAATTTTCTTCGCAGCTGGCGGGTCCCGATGCGGAATGTGAATTGTGGGCGGATCTTTTGCAACCTGCTTCCGCCTCGGTGTTGGCAACATATACGGGACCTTACGCCGGGGAGGCTGCGATCACAGTCAATTCCTTCGGCAAGGGCAAGGCAATCTATCTGGGGGCGGATCTGGATCCTGCGAGCCTGGCGAGAGTTTTGGGAACTTTACTGGGTACCGCTGGGATTAAGTCGCCGTTCGGCGCGCCTCGAGGTGTAGAAATCACAGTCCGGAAGTCAGGTGGTAAGCAGTGGGTATTTCTGCTGAACCACACCGCGGATTCGAAGGAAGTCACCCTGCCCGGACGTTTTGACGATTTATTGACCGGTACGACGATTGCGGAAAAAGTTTCCCTCAGACCATATGACGTGCTGGTGCTGCAACCAGCGTGAATTCAGCACACGGCTTAGATTTGCGTCCGGAACCCGAAGCCGAACGCCTCATTGATCGCAGCATTGTTTTGAATGAACGCCATCAGAATTTAAAATCAGATCGTCCAGCGGGTGGACATAAAATGTTTCAGTTAGATTTGTGGATCGTTGTGATGAATGGACTGTCAGTGATGGGCCAATCGCGAAGGGAACACTAGCTTGAGCCAAACTACTACCAACGTGCGCGAGGACGGCTACGTCCTGACCGTAGACGAGATCCGCAATCTTGCCAAGGACGCGGGCAAGCCGGCCGAAACACTGACCAACCTTGTAGCGTTGATCGCCGGGCGCTTCAAGACCGATGTGTGTTCCGTGTATCTGCTGGAGCCGGATCGAGCGAACCTGGTGCTGGCGGCGACGGTGGGGCTGCGCCCGCAATGCGTGGGGACTCTGCGGATGGCGCTCAATGAAGGCTTGGCGGGTCTGGTGGCGGAGCAAGTTCGTCCACTCGCGCTAGAGCACGCAAGGAAGCATCCGCGATTTAAATATTTTCGCGAGGCTGGTGAGGACGCGTACCAGGGATTTCTCGGCGTGCCACTGATCGACCGAGGCGTCTTGCAAGGCGTTCTGATCGTGCAGACGACCGAGGCCCGCAAATTTCGCGAAGCCGAAGTTCGCATGCTCGTAGCCGCGGCGGCGCAGGTGGCGCCAGTTGTAAGCGAAGCGCGAAGCCTGGATCGCTTCATTGCTCCGGTGCAAGAGCGCTTGTGGGCCCTGGCGCGGAATTTGTGGTGGAGTTGGGATCACGATTCGGTCGCGCTGTTTCGCGATCTGGATCCAGTGCCGTGGAGGCAATGTAATCACAATCCGATTTCGTTGCTGGCGGAAATTCCGCTGGCGGGAATCGAGCGGCGCGCGGCGGAGCTGGTGCTGCACAGCCGGATCAACTACGCGTACCGGCGGCAGCTGGAATATCTTGAGGCGGATCGGACTTGGGGTGCGCGGTACGCAGGAGTGTTGCGACCGCGTCCGGTTGCCTATTTCTCGGCGGAGTTCGGGCTGCACGAGTCGGTGCCGATCTATTCCGGTGGTCTGGGTATTCTGGCGGGCGATCACATCAAAAGCGCGTCGGATCTGGATATTCCGTTGGTTGGCATTGGCCTGTTCTATGGCCAGGGATACTTTCGGCAGCGGCTGGATCTGGAAGGCTGGCAGCAGGAAGAATACATTCAGACCGACGTGAATCAGCAGCCGATGGAGCATGCCATCGGGACGAACGGCGAGCCGGTCACGGTACAAATCGAAACGCGCACGGGGTGCATTCGAGCTCGCGTGTGGCGGGTGAGTGTGGGGCGTTGCGATTTGTTGCTGCTTGATTCTAACGTGGAGGGGAACGCGCCGGAGGATCGCGAGCTGACGTCGCGACTCTACGGTGGAGACCGCCGGATACGCATTCGGCAGGAGTTACTGCTTGGCGTTGGAGGATTTCGCGCGTTGAAAGCGATGGGGATTACGCCCGGAGTGCTGCATTTGAACGAAGGTCACAGCGCCTTCGTGGTGCTCGAAGCCATTCACAGTTGCATGCAGGAGGAGGGTTTGAGTTTCGACCTAGCGGTACCGGGCGTTTCGCGCGAGGTGGTTTTCACCACGCACACGCCGGTGCCCGCGGGTCACGACCGTTTCAACGCCGACTTAATCGAAGAGCATCTCGGACCTTTGCGCGAGAGTCTCGGTCTTTCTCGGGACCGGCTGATGGATATGGGGCGCGAAAACCCGGGGAACAAGGACGAAGATTTCTGCATGACGGTTCTGGGCTTGCGAATTGCACGCCGTGCGAATGCTGTCTCAGCGCTTCACGGCGAAGTGTCGCGCGCGATGTGGAAGGGACTGAATCCCGGCAAGACCGAAGACCGCGTCCCCATCGGACATATCACGAACGGCGTGCATGTGCCGTCGTGGCTTGCGCCGCAAATGTCTCGTTTGTACGACCGCCACCTGGGAGCCGGCTGGCAGCAGCACAGCGCGGAGGCGCGCATCTGGGAAGGCATCGAGAACGTAGACGATGGCGAGTTGTGGGAGACACATCTCAGCCTCAAATTGCAATTGCTGGAATTCGTGCGCAGTCGCGCCATGAAGCAAGCCGAGATTCGCGGAGAATCCGCGGAAACGCGCATCCGCCTCGGGGGTCTCTTGAGCCCCGACGCGCTGACGATCGGATTTGCGCGGCGTTTTGCGACCTACAAGCGCGCTAATTTAATTTTGGCGGACATCGAAAAGCTCGCAACCATGGTCAACGACCCCAAACGCCCGGTACAGTTCGTGTTTGCGGGTAAAGCGCATCCTTTGGACGAGCCCGGCAAGAAAGTCTTGCAGCAGATCGCTCAGATGATGCGCGACTCGCAGTTCGCCGACAGGTTCGTGTTCGTGGAAGATTACGATATAAATGTAGGCCGCCACTTCGTTCAGGGCGTCGACGTCTGGCTCAACAATCCGCGAAGGCCACTGGAAGCTTCTGGCACGAGCGGGCAGAAAGTTGTTTTGAATGGCGGCTTAAACCTTTCCGTGCTCGACGGGTGGTGGGCCGAAGCATACGACGGCCACAACGGCTTCGCCATCGGCACCGGCAGAACGCATACCAACATGAACGTTCACGACACGCGCGACGGCGAAGACTTATACCGCGTGCTCCGCGAAGAAGTGATTCCGTTGTATTACCAGCGCGATCGCGACGGGTTGCCGCGTGGATGGATCAAGCGCATGAAGCGCACCATCCGCACGCTCGGCTGGCGCTTCAACGCCGATCGCATGGTCATGGATTACACCCTGAAATGCTACGTACCCGCTGCAGGCGGCACTTCCAGCGATATGAGCGCGAGCTTCTAGCGCCGGCAGACGCAGCGTTCAGTAAATCAATTTCAGCGAAAACTGAATCTGTCGCGATGGTCCTGCCGTGTGGCTGATCGTGCCGAATCCCGTGCCGCGTACCGTGTTGGAAGGCAATCCGAAATCGACGATATTGAATATGTTGAAGAATTCCGCGCGAAATTCCACGATACCCAGTTCGCCTTTTCCCCGGTGGCCGAATGGAGTGTCTTTGATTAGCGCCATATCGAGATCGCGAAAGCCCGGTCCGCGAAAGGTGTTGCGGCCCAGCGCTCCGAAGTAGCCCTGATTTGGACCGGTGCCACCGACGAGATTGATGGGAATCGAGAAGAACGAACTGTTGTTCGCGCCTCGCCCGAAATAGTCCTCGCGTGTCGCGCGGCTCGTCGAGAAATCGGGCATCACAACCAAATTGGGCCGGTCTGTTCCGCCCGCACCAACGCCCGTCTGCTGGATGCCGGAATACACCGTGAAAGGCGGCCCACTGGTCACGGACGTAATGTTCAGGAACTGCCATCCCGCCGTAATTCGATTTCCCAGCGGCTGCAGAAAGCTCACTCGATCAAATGGCAAAGACTGGATCAGGCTCAGCGAGAACGCGTGTCTCACATCAAACGTCGAGGGACCTTTGTCGGCCTCGGGATTAAACGGATTCTGCGGCAGCGTCTGCAGGATTACGCCGGCATTTGCCGGCAAACCGCCGAGGACCGCGCTCGTGTCGTCGATTGATTTCGCAAACGTATAACTCGCTTGCAAGCTCAGGCCGATTCGCGAGTAAGTCTCATTGAGGCTTGTTTGCAGCGCGTGATAGCTGGAGTGCGAACTCGTGGTCATAATCGCTTCCGGCCCGAAACCTCCGATCGCGTGCCCTGCGGCATTGAACTGTGTAAACGGAGCGAACTCCGGATCGGCGCCGGCATAGCCATTTGGCGAAAACACGCTCGCGAGGTGAATTCCCGCCGTGCCCACGTAAGCGACGCTGAGCTTCGCGCCGTGAAAATCATGGTCGATTCCCGCCGTCCACGTGCCGATGTATCCATTGCGGAAATCGCGAGAGATGCTTCCGGTGTTGAACAATTGGACTTCATGACCGGGCGTCATCGCTGCCAGATCATTCTGAAAACGTTGCAAATCAACGGGTGTGTTGGGCGCCACTTTGGAGCTGTCGCCGCCGGGAAAAAGAGGTTGGCCCTGCGTGTTGTAAACGGTCGGAAGCGTTACCGGAGATACCGTATTGCTGAACGGCACAGGCACATCCGGTAGCGCGGTGATCAGCGGCTGGAAAATCAGCGGAAACGCGCCGGTCACGAAATTGTCTTGCCACAAGTTGGGGAGGATCGTGGTCATCGCTCCGCCGGCGTGCAGAATCGTGTGCGCGGTCAACGCATAGTCGACGGAAACACGCGGGCCCCAGCCATTCCCATCAAGTGGATACACGGGTTGCGGATTGTAGAGATAAATTTGCGTTGTGCCTGGAGCGACGAAGGAAGCCGTCGGTTTACCGTCCGGGCCGATCGGCTGGATAATCGACGTTCGATTGTTGGCCTCTTTGATGCGGCTGTTTACTTCGTAGCGCAGGCCGTAGTTGACGCTTAAACGCGACGTTGCCTTCCACGTGTCGAGGAAATAAAAATTGTAGGCCTCGCGTCGTACCGCGGCCTCGTCAAACCTGTCGCCGCCCGGCGTCTGGCCCACGACCGCGCTGATCGTGTACGAGTACGGCGTCGCCGTCAGCAAGCCCGTCAGAGCATCCGGCAGCGGATCGCCCGGTGCGATATTGTGCTGGCCGCTCGCGGATGTAATCGCCACCTGTGAGTATGCAGTTCCACCGCCGAAAGTATACAAACCGTTGGGGTTCGTGCCGAAAATCGTCGCATCCTTGTTCAACCGTACTTCCGCCCCCCATTTGAAGGTGTGCGAGCCGTGCACGTAGCTCATGTCGTGCTTGAACTGGTATACGTTTCCGAAAGATCCGTAGATGGAACCGTCGGCCGAATTGAAACCCTGAAACAGCCCGTCACCATATGCGATGGCAGGCTGCGTATGGTTCGTCGTCGGAAAAAATGGCGTGCTGCGAATATACCCGAAGGCCGTCGTGAAGCTCAGGTGTGGAGAGACGGTGCGCGAATAGCGAATCGCCACATTGCGCTGGTGATCAAAAAACTTTACTCCAAAATCTGGGTCGATGGCCGTCTGATCAGGATTTGTAGTAGGACCGTTCACCTGGTTGAGGCTGAAGCGTGTAAACAGCGTGGCCTTCTCCGAAATCTTGTGATCGACCCGCACCGAAAACTGGTCGGTATCGGTCACGACTTTGGAGGAGGCCGCATAGGTCCGCGCTCCGTAGGGGCCCTGCGGTTCGTTCGGCAACGGATAGTGCGCCAGCACGGGCGCGATGGCCGGGTTCACGGGAACCATTAACGTATCGCCGGGAAATGTGGTCGTGTCGATTCCCTGCCGCTCGGCTGCCGTGGGCACGGGAAAGACCTGAGTTGTTCCGAGGACCTGCCGGAATCCCTGATACTCGCCAAAATAGTATGTTTTGCCGCGGCCATCATAAATTCGTGGCAACACTATGGGTCCACCGTTGGTCACGCCAAACTCATTGCGCGCAAAAGGAGGGATTCGCCGCGGGTCGATGTCGCTTGCGTGGTCGAAAAAATTCCGCGCATCGAAGGCAGCGTTGCGCACGAATTCGAACGCGCTTCCATGTACCTGATCCGCGCCGGACTTCGAAACCACGTTCGTGAATCCGGCCGCCCCGTGCCCGATCTCCGCCGGCATCACCCCGGAGCTCGATTGCACCTCCTGAATCGCATCGACGTTGAAGTTCGCGAAAGTCGCGCCGCCCAATTCCGGGTCGGTCGTATCCGCCCCATCCATCGCAAATACCGACGTGACCCCGCGCTGCCCATTCACCGCGAATTGCTGAGTGAAGTTTGCCGCCCCATTCGTATCGGTCATCGTTCCGGCCGCCAGTAGCAGCAGCTTGCTGAAATCGCGTGTGTTCAGCGGCAGGCTCGACACTTCATCGCTCGACAGAAGTTGGCCGCCGCTGCCCTTCGAAGCAACGGCTTCTCCCCCGATCAGCACGTGCACGACGTGTCCCTGTATGGCTAGTTCAAGCGCCGCAACAAGCGCTACGCCATCCGCAATCACGACGGGGTTGGCAGCATTCCAGGTCTTGCCGTCATGCGTGACGCGCAGCGTATAGCTTCCGCCGGCGATTTCCGCGAAGGCGAACTGTCCGCTGGCAGAGCTCTTCACCGTATACTCACGATCACCCGAAACCGCATGCAACACGATCGCCGCATCGCCCACAACGTGCCCCGCGGCATCTCGCAAAATGCCGTGCCACGACGCAATCTCCGCGGCAACGCACCGGGTCCAGGGAGCAATTGTGAGCAGGAATGCAAAACAAATCGCGACCGCGAGACGACGGGGGCCAGCCAGCATGGCACAGATTATAAGCTGGATCACAGAACGAAACCGCGTCTCTTCGGCCAACGTGATATCATTCGCCACTCAAATCGCGATGGAGAAAGAGATGGAATTTCACCGTTACGCAACACGATCCGTCTGCTTGACTCTGCTCGCCGCCATTTTCCCGTTCATTTTGCCCGCGCAAGCCGCTCCACCTGCGTCGCAGACTTCTTCGACCGACGCGCTCATGACGCAACTCCTGGCCCTGCGCGATTCATTTGTGAATCAGGTGAAAGCAGAGGGTTTCAAGCCCAGCCTTCCTCCACCTCAAATCGTCATCGACAACCCGCCTTCATACGGAAGATATGAAGATGACAGCAACACTCTGCACACCTCGGCTTGGCAAACTCTGCCTCCCGATCAGGAGGCGCGATTCGTGCGGCTCTCCGAGATGATGCAAGGTCGCCAGACCCCCGAGGAGCTCTTCGAAGAAGGTGTGCATCGCTGGGTTTTCGTGCACGAGCTAGGTCATTGGTGGCAGGCGTGCCAGCACAAGATCACGGATGATCACTATGCCGTGGAATACGGCGCGAACCGCATCGCCGCGGCCTTCTGGCGTCTGAAGGATCCGGACTACATGAAGCGCAGGACGGAACATTTCCGCGCGATAACGGCTCTGCTGCCGAATCCGGTGCCCGAAGGCCAATCCAAAGAGAAATTCTTCAACGCCAACTACGGAAAACTCGCCGGCACCCCGGTCTACACCTGGTATCAATCGAGTATGGTCGTCGATGTTTCCGCAGAGAATCCGGCGCCATCGTTCCGCCAGACCCTGCAGTAATCTCGTTGACGCGTGCCCGCCATCGCTGGCGGAAAATTGCCCAAAAATCTCCTGGCGCGCGATAATGGGCGGCGTCGCCATGGAGACCCGGATGACCCCGACGAAAACGATCTCGCGCCGCTCGTTTCTGACCAAAACCGCCACGACCGCGGCTGCCATCACTATCGTTCCGCGCCACGTGCTCGGCGGCGGCTTCGTTCCTCCCAGCGACAAGCTCAACATCGCGGGCATCGGCGTTGGCGGCATGGGCCGCGCCAACCTCGTCAATCTTTCCGATGAAAATATCGTCGCGCTCTGCGACGTGGACTGGGGCTACGCCGGCAAATCGCTCGATCGCCTCGACACCGAAATTCCCGCGCTGCAAAAGCGCCTCGACGATTCGGCGACTGCAACGCCGCAACAATCGCCCGCGCAACCGGGCCAGCCGCCGCCTCAACCGTTCGACCGCGCCAAAGCAAAAATCCGCCTCGATCGCATGATCCGCCTGAAAAACGACCTCCTCCCCAAGGCCAAGCGCTACCAGGACTACCGCGAGATGCTCGACAAGCAAAAGGACATCGACGCGGTCTTCGTCGCCACGCCCGACCACATGCACGCCACCATCGCGCTAGCCGCCATGGACCTGCACAAACACGCCTACGTGCAGAAGCCGCTCACCTGGTCCATCGCCGAAGCCCGCCAGCTTTCTCAGCGCGCCAAAGAAACCAAAGTCGCCACGCAAATGGGCAACCAGGGCCACTCGCTCGACGACGCCCGCACCGCCGTCGAGTACGTCCAGTCCGGCGCCATCGGCGACGTCCGCGAGATTCACATCTGGACCAATCGCCCGCTGGGCTTCTGGCCGCAAGGCGTCCCCCGCCCGGAGCCGCTGCCCGATCCCTCCAAAGATCCCGCGCACCCGCTCGGTTGGAGCGGCCGCGACGTCAACACCCGCATCGCCGCCATGCTGGCCGCAGAGACGACTCCCGTGCCGCCCGACCTCAACTGGAATCTCTTCCTCGGCGTCAGCCCGGTCGTCCCCTATCACCCCATCTATCACCCGTTCAACTGGCGCGGCTGGGTCGACTGGGGCGTCGGCGCCATCGGCGACATGGGCGCGCACCTGATCGATCATTCCATGTGGGCGCTCGACCTCGGCTTCCCCAACAGCATCGAGACCATCTCCACTCCGTTCAACTCCGCCTCCTACCCGCTCGCCACGCAGACCTTCTACGACTTCCCCGCCCGCGGCGCGATGCCCCCGGTCAAGCTCACCTGGTACGACGGCGGCCTGCTGCCGCCCAAGCCCGCGGAACTCGGCGACGAAGAGCTGAACAAGGGCGGCGGCGCGCTGCTCGTCGGCAGCAAGGGCAAGCTCCTCCACGAGACCTATGGTCTGCGCCCGCGCCTGCTCCCCAAATCGCTCCACGACGCGACCGGCAAGCCGCCCCAGAAACTCCCCCGCATCCCCGGCGAAGACCACGAAATGAACTGGATCGCCGCCGCCAAAGGCACCACCGCCTCCTCCTGTCCCTTCGAGTACGCCGCGCGCCTCACCGAAGTCATGCTCCTCGGCGTAGTGGCCCTGCGCGCCGGCAAAAAAATCGAGTACGACGGCGCCGCCATGCGCGTCACCAACGTCCCCGCCGCCAACGATTTCCTCCGCCGCGAGCCACGCACCGGCTGGTGAGGGCGGCCGGCCGCGAGTGAGTAGCGAGTAGTGGGCAGTGAGTAGTCTTGGTAGCGCCGGGCATGCGCATCAGGCTCTTTGGTGAGCGGCGGGTTACGTCGCTGAGTTTCGGGAAGCCAACCGTGGCGTTGGCAAGAGTCAAAACCCGCACCCTTAAAAACCAAGGGTGCGGCACCCGAATACCTTCGAGCAGATATGTTATATTTATATAACGTATAAGTAAAACTGGCAATTCAATCTTGCCCGCTGTCCTCTGCTGTCTCGACAGTCTCTGGCCTTAAACTTCGCTCGCTCTGCTATCATCTGCGCTTGCTTTGGAGGGTGGATGGGTTTTGGGGCGCGGCTGGGGGAGATTCGCGACGGCTTTGAGCGGCCGTTTTGGGTTGCTAACGTCAGCGAACTGTTCGAGCGGTTGTCGTACTACGCGGCGTTCGCTTCCTTGGCGCGTTATCTGCACGAGGCGCTTAACTTTCCCACCGAACGGGCTGCTGACCTCACGGGCTTGTTCGGGGGGTTGGTGTGGTTTCTGGCGATTTTTGGCGGGGCCATTGCCGACCGGCTTGGATTTCGGCGGGCGCTTTCCCTGGCCTACTTGATTCTGGCGACTGCTTATTTTCTGTTGGGTTCGATCGGCTCTGCGTGGCTGGCGCCCGTGCGCAATGCCATGCCGCTGACGTTGTTCGTGTTGTTTATTCTGATGCTCCCGGCCTTGGGCGTGGCGCTGGTGAAGCCCTGCGTGGTGGGCACCACGGCGCGAGCCTCGAAGGAAAACGTCCGCAGCATCGGCTACTCGATCTACTACACGCTGGTGAACATCGGCGGGGCGCTGGGGCCCATTGTGGCGTCGTGGGTGCACCAGAACCTCAGCGTCGAAAATGTGTTTCGCGTGGCCGCGGCCAGCGTCTTCCTGATGTTTTTTCTGGTGCTGGTGCTTTTCAAGGAGCCGCGGCAGTCTGGCGAAACGCAGGTGGCCAGCATCGGCGAAACGCTTGGGAATTTCGGGAAGGTGCTGACCAATCCAAAATTCATGCTGTTCCTTCTGATTTTTTCGGGCTACTGGATCGTCTACTGGCAGGAGTTCATCACCCTGCCGCTGTACGTGCACGACTACGTCAACCCGCAAGCCAACACCGAAAAAATGCTGGCGACCGGGCCGATCATCGTGATTGCGCTGACCGTCGCCGTCAGTGTGCTGACCAAATGGGTGGCCGCGTTTCGCGCGGTGCTGCTGGGGACGTTGATCTCGATGGTGGCGTTCGCGGTGATCGCGATTCACCCCACGGTCGCGGCGTGCTACCTGGCGCTGGTGATCGTCGCGCTCGGCGAGTTGACGCAACAGCCCCGCTACTACGACTACATCTCGCGTCTCGCCCCAAGCGGCCAGCAAGGCACGTACATGGGATTTGCGTTTTTGCCGCTGGGCATCGGCGCGTTCGTAGCCGGACGCATCGGCGGTGCGCTGCTCCACTACTTCGGCGAAGTGCAACATCGTCCGGAGCTGTTTTGGTGGGCCATCACCGCCATAGGCGTCGCCACCACTCTGCTGCTGTGGATTTATGATCGGGTGGTGAAGCCGTCGGAAGAGAAGTAAGGAAGTAAGGATAAGGACAAAAGCAGGTCCCTCGCTGCGCTCGGGATGACATCGCGGAGGGAGTCGGAGAAAGCGAAAGAGGAAAGGATGGGCGAAAGGAAGGAGGAATAAGGAAGAAGGAAAAAGCTTTAACGCAGAGCGCGCTGAGTTCGGAGTGCGGAGAACACGGAGACAGTTACTTTGAACTTTAAACTGTCGACTGTCGACTTCCTTCAATTCACCATGCGGCGGAGAGAATCCAGCGCGTCGCGGGCGAGCGCGTATCGTGGTTCGATCTCCAGCGCTTGCTGGAAACATTCGGCCGCCCTTGCGTACATCTCCTTGCCGAGATACGCGCGGCCAAGATTGTAGTGCGGGAAATGACGCGGCTCATAGCGGGCTGCTTCCACGGCGCGCTCCAGCCAGGGGATGGCTTCGTCGAAGCGGTCTAGTTCGATCAGGTACGCCCCGATGTCGTTGTACGGATTGCCGAACTCGGGATCGATTTCGATGGCGCGCTTGCACTCGGTGATGGCTTCGTCCAGGCGACCCTGAAAATGATAGGTCCAGCCTAAGAATGTGTGCGCCTCGGCGGTCGGATAGAGGTCCAGCGACGACCGGTAGAGTTCCACGGCGCGCTCGTAGTCGCCTTCCATTTGCGCTTGATACGCGTCCTGGAGCACTTCCCAAGCGCGCGAGAGGGTTTCCTGGCTCATGATTTACGATTGTAAGCACATGGTTTTGCAGGGGTCAAAAGTACGAAGGTGCAGAAGGTGTGCTAGGCGCAACCTGTACTTTGTGCCGGGAGTACTAGTGGAAATTACCAGCCCGAACGTGGAAAATGGAGGCGAACCTATAGCGCAGTCCAGGGGGAATCGTGAATCGCAATTTTATTGTGCTTGGAATCGCAGCGTTGGCTGTGGCTGGGGCTGTGTCTGGAGCGGTTTTTGCGCAGGATCCGGACGCAAAACCTCCTGCCAAGAAGTCCACGGGAGGGGGCTCAGCCGCGGCAGTTGCACGCGGCAAGGACGTGTTCGACAAGAAATGCGGAGTGTGCCATTACGCGGACAGCGACGCGAAGAAAATCGGCCCCGGCCTGAAGGGAATCGGCAAGCGCGGAACGTTCACGGTGAACAATAACAAGGTGACCGACGAATCCCTCAAGACCTGGATTGAAAATGGCGACACGCTGATGCCGCCGTTCAAGGATGTGCTAGAGCCAGCCCAGATCAAAGACGTGATCGCCTACGTCAAGACGCTTTAGGCGTCGCTGACCCGCTCCGCGCGGGCACCACATACGTCGTGCGGCGGCGGTTTATGCGAGGCGGGACGATCCGCTGCGAAGTTGAATGCCGCACAGACAAGAGTGTCTGCGCTACTTAAAAAAGCCCTCCGGTGCGATGTGTGACACGCAACGGAGGGCAAACTTGACCGATACAGCGATTCACTTGGCCCAGTTACTTTAGCGCGGGCCGAAAAGCGGCGCCGGTTCTGGGAGACGGCGACCGCCAACTTTCGCGCGCTTTCTTCAGGGCCCGATCCTCGCAGCGCGAGGAATCTACTTCAGGACCGCATCCTTGAGCGCCTTCGAGGGGCGCAAGCGGACCACGGTCTTGGCCTTGATCTTGATCGCCTCACCTGTTTGCGGATTGCGACCCATGCGCGCCTTGCGGTGCGCCTTGACGACGCGGCCGATTCCCGGAATCACGAACTTGCCCGCACCGCCCTTGGCTTCTTTCACCGCGAGCTTAAACAGCTCGTCAAAGAAGCTTGCTGCGGTTTTCTTCGGCGTGCCGACTTTCTCGGCGATGTGCGAAACGACCTTCGTCTTGCTCAAAGGCTTGGCTGCCATCTAGTATTCTTATCCTCCTGATTTTTTCAATGCGCCTCGAAATAATCGAGACCAGCCGCGAGATTCTCCCCCTCAATTCCACGAAAAGACTCGGGCCGCATTGCACTATAGCCAAGCGATCCGCAGAACGCAAGCGACAAACCCCCAAAAAGGCCGAAAATACGGGGATTTTTTGAGGTGACGCGTGAAAACACTGATTTCAAGCGGCTTTTCCACAGATCGTAGAGTGACCTGAAGGCCTCGGGAAGCGATGCTTTGCTCGTGCTATGCTCGCAAATCGTCTAAACCATCAGGAGAAACGGGATGAGTGCAGCGAATTGGAGCGATTTGGAGCGACGTTTTGGAGCAGCGGTGAAACTGGCGCGACGCCCTGTCGCGGTCGCGTTCCTGGGCTCAGCGCCCACCGGCGTCGTGCAATTTTCGGGGACGGAGCCTTCCGGGTGCAGCTTCTGGCGTTTGGCCGCGGCTGGGCGCGTGTTTTACACCGTGCCGGAAAATCACTTCAATTGTGCTGTCGGCGCCTATACCCACAACATTGCGTTGTCGCCCGAGCGTGAGAAAGAGACCGAGCAGACGTTGAAGATGATGTTCGACTTGGGTTATGTGAAACCCGAAGAGGTTCCGCAGATTCCGCGACTAGCAAAAGCGCCCGTGGCAATCGTTTACGCGCCGCTCGGAGAATCGCCGGTTGATCCGGATGTAGTTTTGTTCGCTTGCAAGCCTTCGGCGGCGATGCTGATTCATGAGGCGGCGGGGCGCGCGGGCGTCGGCAGCGGGATGCCAGCACTGGGCCGGCCGACGTGCATGGCGCTGCCTGCCGCGTTGCAGCATGGTTCGATTCTGAGTTTGGGTTGCATGGGGAATCGCGTTTACACGGGGTTGGGTGAGGATGAGATGTACCTGGTTTTGCGCGGGAGAGATTTGGCGGCGATTGCTGATGCGCTCGGCGTCATCACCAGCGCGAACGCGGCTTTGAACGATTACGCCACGGGGCGACGCTCGCAGTTGGCCACGATTTAAAAAAGATTCGTCCGCAACAGAACCACTGACAAGCTGAAAAATCGCTCCTGGCCGAGCGAGCAGCCAAGAATGGCTGAGCCACTGTTAGAGGGTGGCCAGGTCGGCGTAGAAGTGGGCTATGGCTTTGATGCCGCTGAAATAATTTTCCAGGGCCAGGTGCTCGTCGGGGGCGTGGGCGTTTTCGTCAGGCAGGCCGAAGCCGATCAGGACGCAGGGCACCTTGAAGGTGTCGTGCATTTGGGTGACGAAAGGAATCGAGCCGCCTTCGCGGATGAATACGGCCCTCTTGCCGAAGCCTTTTTCCAGCGCGCCCTGGGCTTTCGCGAAAATAGGGGCGTGATAGGGCGCGGTCCAGGGCTTTCCGGTGCTTAGAACCTCGAATTTGCAGTGGACCGTTTTTGGCAGCAGCTTACGAATGTGTTTTTCAACGAGCCTGGCGATTTTGTGTGGGTCCTGATGCGGGACCAGGCGAGTGGAAAACTTGGCGAAGGCTCTTGAAGGAATTACGGTCTTCGCGCCTTCGCCCTGATAGCCGCCCCAGATGCCATTGAGTTCCAGAGTGGGGCGAATCCAAAGCCGCTCCACGGTCGTAAATCCGGTTTCGCCGACGTACGCCGGAGCGCCAACGGCCTTCTCGAAATCCCTTTTCTTCCACGGCAGGGCGTTGAGTGCTTTGCGTTCGGCGGCCGAGACTTTGGCGACATCATCGTAAAAGCCGGGAATCACAGCCCTGAAATTCTTATCGTGCAGTTTGGCAAACAGCTCGGTCAAGACCGTCAGCGGGTTGGGAACCGCGCCGCCGTACACGCCGGAGTGCAAATCGCGCGTGGGCCCGGTCAGGTCGATCTGGTAGTAGTTCAAACCGCGCAACCCGTAGGTGATAGAGGGAACGCCTTTGGCGAGCATGGAGGTATCGGAGACCACCAGCGCATCCGCTCTTAGTTTCTCCTTGTTCTTTTGAACGTGATCCCACAAACTGACGCTGCCAACTTCTTCCTCGCCTTCGATCAGCACTTTAATGTTGACAGGGAACTTTCCGTTCACTCTCTGCAACGCTTCCAAGGCTTTGATGTGAATGTGCACCTGACCTTTATCGTCGGCAGTGCCGCGGCCGAACAGATTGCCGTCTCGGACGGTGGGCTCAAAGGCGGGAGAAGTCCAGAGGTCGAGAGGTTCCGGCGGTTGCACGTCGTAGTGGCCGTAAAAGAGGACGGTGGGCTTGCCGGGAGCCTCGAGGGATTCCGCATAGACCAACGGGTGAAGATTCGTGGGCACGACCTGAACCGTTTTAAATCCAGCGGAAGAAAGTTTGTCGGCGACCCAGCGGGCGGCGCGCTCGACGTCCGGCTTGTGCTCGCTCTTGGCGCTGATGCTGGGGATGCGCAGAAATTCGCACAGCTCCGCTAGATGCCGGTCGCGGCAACTTTCGATAAATTCTGCAAGGTTCATGTTCGATCCCAAGAGTGCGAGTCCCTTCCGGTATGAGTACGTTTCAAATATCGCGAATATTGCGGCCGTGGTAAGAGCGCACCGAAACACTTCGAAGGTTTCCGAAGCCGCTTACAACTATTTTAGGGCTGCGGGGGCTTTCGGCACAAGCAAACGGGTACATTCTGTAAGGATATTTTACATGCTGGGTTCGGTGTGCGGTGGCGTACTTTCGAAGCACATAAGCCTGCTGGGTATGCGAGGCGTCCCCCAAATCGGTCTCGGCGGCTAGAGCCGGTCAAGACGCAAACGCTTACCGCAAAGCTGAAGCGGGCTGCTGCGGAAACATCCGAGGGGAAACTGTGCCTAAGTTAGCGACGGGCGGGGCCCTTCGAAGCTCAGGGCAAACCAGCCCCGCCTCTACAACGTGTCAGGAGATTGCTGAAGCTCTCTCCCACGGCGGAGGAACTCTGACCGAGGCCATTCCCGCGGCACGAGCTGCCTGAATGCCCATCTCGGTGTCTTCGAAAACGAGACAGGTCTCGGGGGCTACACCGAGCCTGTTAGCGGCAAGCAGGAAAGCTTCCGGATCTGGTTTGCTCTTCTGGTAGTCTCCCGCGCAGACCAACGTATCGAATCGATCGAGGAGATGTAGCGAAGTGAGAGAAGCGATCACCGACTCCCGCGTGCTTCCAGAGACGACGGCGAATGGTATGCGGCCGTGCGCGGCCTCAATATGCTCCAAGACTTCGGGAACCGCTTTTAACCGCGGGTGCAGTTCGAGAAATAGATTTTCTTTTCGGAGGGCTACCGTTTCCACCGGCATCGTCAATCCGTGCCTTTCGTTCAGGGCGGCGATAATTTCGGCAATGGGCATGCCGCCCCACGCGTAGAAAAGGTCTTCCGCAAATTCGCAGTTCCATTCTGCGAGAGCTTTTTTCCAGGACAAGTAATGCAGGGGCATGGAGTCGGCGATGGTGCCGTCGCAGTCGAAGAGATAGGCGTTAAACGGGCCGGGAGGTAATTTCAGTTTCATGTGGTGAGATGTCTCGCTCGATTATTCAATCGTATCAGATGCAATTCTACATGAGGGTTTTGGCCGCCGGTACGTTGTAGGGCGTCTGCCCGGAGCCTGGCCGGATAGAATTCTTTTCCTGTAGCGAGTTCCGCGGGACTTGCATCGAAAGGTGAACACGGGCCAGGTCGGGATTCGCTGCGGCTTTCTTCGGCGCTCGGATCCATTCGATCCGTTAGAAATTGTGATTTGTTCGAGTTCGCCAGGAGCTTTCATGAAGCTGCGTTTGCAATGCACGAGGTCGCTTTGGGCCGCCGGGCTGAAGCCCAGCGCCTACGTGGCCGGGCTCATCGTGGTGACTCTCGGCTTTTTGTCTACGGCGATTCCGACTAAGGCAGATCAGGCGCCCTTGGCCATTACTTCGCGCGTCGCGGAGGTCGAAGGCGTCAAGATGCATTACTTGACGGCCGGTCATGGCCCGGTGGTGATTCTGCTGCATGGGTATACGCAAACGTCGCGCATGTGGAGACCAATCATCCCGATGCTGGCGGAGAAATTTACGGTGATTGCGCCGGACTTGCCGGGGATCGGGGATTCGGACATCCCTTGGGATCGTTTGGACATGAAGAATGCGGCCATTCGCATTCACGGGCTCGCGGTGTCGCTGGGTGTGGAAAAAGCGAGAGTGGTTGGACACGATATCGGCTTGATGGTTGCTTATGCGTACGCGGCGCAATTCCCGGCGGGGACGGAGAAGCTCGTGGTGATGGATGCGTTTCTGCCCGGCGTTGCGGGTTGGGAGGATGTGTACAACAACCCGGGTATCTGGCATTTTCGGTTTAATGGACCGACGCCTGAAGCGCTGGTAAAGGGTCGCGAGCGGATCTACTTCGACTATTTCTGGAATGATTTCGCAGCCGACAAAACACACTCGCTTCCGGAGGCGGATCGCGCGGCTTATGCGGCGGCGTATGCGCGCCCTGGACGAATGCGGGCTGGGTGGGCGTACTTCGTTTCTTTCCAGCAGGCGGCCAAAGATTTTGCGGAACTGTCGAAGACCAAGCTGACCATGCCGGTTCTGGCGATTGGGGGCGAGAAGGCGAACGGCGCGGTGCTCGGGGAGCAAATGAAGATTGTAGCTGCGAATTCGACGATGATCGTCCTCAAAGACACGGGGCACTGGGTGCTGGAAGAGCAGCCAAAACAGACGACCGACGCGCTGCTGAAGTTTTTGTGAGGAACCGCAGCCTGTGGGCCGCGTGAACTTTTAGAAAAAATGCTCGAAGACGGAGAAAATGGAGGAGCGGCACCCATGAGACTTACAATGAGTGAATTGGCGGGTGTCATCACCGCAAAAAAGAAGAGCAGCCATAGCTGGCTAGGGCGACACCCAGTCAACTATCGGATGCGATTTGCACGATTGGTGATCCTATTTATATTCATCGTATCCATGCTTCCATCCACTGTCCGCGCCCAGGTTCCCGTTTACGAGGTTACTCCCGTGGAAAGTTCGATTAAGTTCGACGTCGAGTCCTCCGTTCCGATCAAGGGCACATTTTCGCAATGGGAGGCCAGCATGACTTTTAAGTCGACTGACGTCACGACAGGCGTTTTGGATATTAAGATTCAGGCAGACAGTGTGGATACCGGAAGCGGGATGAAGAATGGCAAGCTGAAAGGCAAAGACTTCTTTGACGTAAAGCGGGCCCCACAGATTACCTTTGTTTCGACAAAGGTTACGCAGACTGGCCCCGCCACCTTTGACTTGGAAGGCGATTTCACGATTCGTGGAGTTACAAAAAAAGAGAAACTGACGCTCCAGGACAATGGAAAGGGAACTAGTTCAGGCAGTATTACGGGCACAATGGCTTTCGATCGCAAAGACTATGGAATGAATAGCAACATACCTTTCATCAAGATCGCCAATCGTGTAGAGGTGAACGTCAACCTGAAATGGAAACGAATCAGCGGCCCTCCTTTGGTGTTTCAGCAGTAGCTAGGCACCCCACCGCCGGACGAAGAACAGGTACAAAGACAGATTCCATGAACGCTCATCGGACACGCGTCCAGGATCTTGACAGAGTCACGTTTACACGACTGCCTCATTGGCCGAGATGTGCAAGAGCGGCGCGGAGCGGATCGCTGGAAACGAGAATCAGGCCCGCGTAAGGCGTGTACATCTCCAGAATCAAGAAGATCGCGCTCGAAACGGACAGGGCACTAACGAACCAGGTACCCACTACGGTAGCGTTGCGGGGAGCGAAGATGCCCCAACCGATGAAAATGATGGTCAGCCAAAAAACTAACGTGACCACCAATGGTTTAGGAACCTGTGTGGATGCCTGTTCGAACATTAACCAGCGGGTTTGTCCCATAGATATTTCGAGGCTCATCGCCTGAGACTGGATAACGCGCTGTCTGTCGTCCTTCGGCGAAAGCCTTAGCGTCCTTTCTGACAGGTTTTCTGAGCTGACCGCGGCTGGGTCCAATTGGGATCCCGGCGGACCCCCACGTTGCCAGAGTCGATCGATTGAGCGCTCGACGACGCTGCGCAGAAGAGCACGGGACTCGTTGGTCTCCGGTCCGTAGTGAGCAAGCATCCGGTCGAGCAAAACGATCTTGGCAGACATCTCTGTCAGTTCGGCGTTCTGCGTGTCGTAGTAAGTCTTTGCGGAGGCGATCAGCAAACCGAGAACGAGCGCACACATGGTCGCCACTAATCCCATCCCCAACTTCACTGAGTCTTTCGAATCCTCACTCAGATGATTCTGCGGCATGGCTCCCCGGAGAGACATGCCCAACAGAGCGCCTCCGAAAATGAAGACGAATGCGATTAAACCGACGGCCAGGGAACTCATGATCACCTTCCTTAGCGATACGGCGGGTCCTTCCGTCTGAATTCTGACGCAAACAGTAACCTACTGAACTCATTGCTTTGACAAGGTAGAAACGCTGAAGGGTGCCACAGCCTGGTAAACGCGGCAACCGTATAACTGCGTCCGCTCCTCCGATAACCAGAGGCTCCCCAGGTGCGTCCATATGGGAGTATTCTGCGGCGGAGCGGCAAAGGAGGGAGCATGGAACGAAGAGAGTTTCTACGACGTGGGGCGTTTGGAGTGGGGGCGGCTTGGCTGGGGTCGCGAGGGCTGGCGGCACGGATGGCGGCTTTGCCGAAGCTGGATCGGAAATTCAGCGCTACGGATACGGTGACGATCGGGAAGACGGGCATCCAGACTAGCCGGCTGGCGATGGGGACAGGCACCGTGGGGTCGGGGCATCACTCGAACCAGACGGCTCTGGGAATTGCCGGGCTTTCCGGGTTGCTGCTGAATGGATATGACAATGGGTTGCGATTTTTTGACGCGGCAGATTCGTACGGGAGCCATCCGCATGTGGCGGAGGCGCTCAAAAGCGTGCCGCGCGACAAGGTCACCGTGCTCAGCAAGACTTGGGCGCGGGATCCTGCGACGGCGCGAGCGGATCTCGATCGGTTTCGTAAGGAGCTTGGCACGGAATATCTGGATATCTGCCTGATGCATTGCGTCACTGAGGGCGATTGGACGGAGCAGTATAAGGGCGTGATGGACGTGCTCTCGGAGGCGAAGGAAAAGGGCGTCATTCGGGCGCACGGCTGCTCTTGCCACAGCATAGAGGCTTTGCGGGCGGCGGCGAAGTCTCCGTGGGTGGAAGTCGATCTGGTGCGGATCAACCCGATTGGGTCGCACATGGACGCCGATCCGGAGACGGTCGTGAGAGTGATCCGGGAAATGCGGGCGGCGGGTAAGGGAATTATTGGGATGAAGATTCTGGGCCAGGGCGACATGCGTGGGCGGCAGGATGAAGCCCTGAAATATGCGCTGTCGCTGGGTTTGCTGGATGCGTTTACGATAGGCGCGGAGAGTAAGGCGGAGCAGCAGGACCTGATGCGCCGGATCGCGGCGGCTGCGTAGAAGGAAGAAGTAAAGAAGTAATGAAATAACGACGTAACGAAAGGGCTGGATTCATCGGTGCGGGTGCTGGAACCGAGAGTTTCGCGTTATTTGGGTTGGAAATGCTGCTTAGGCTTCACGGTTGCCGCTGCGGAAACACCTGTCCTGTCGGGCAATTGACCCTGCCGGGAGGTGGTCGGAAGATTGGAGCATGAGCCAAGTCACTTTTACCGCGCCACGGCGCAGCGGGCGCGTGTTCCACAAGATGCGAGTGCAAGCGCACGGGCGCGGGCACGATGGCCGGAAATTTCGCGAAGTATGCCAGACGCTGGTGGTGAATTCGCACGGCGGATTGCTGCTGCTGAAGAATGAGGTCGATCAGGGGGAGATGATCGTCCTGACCAACCCGGACACCGACGAGGAGCAGGAGTGCCGGGTTGTGTTTTTGGGCGAGCCTGGGGATCAAGGGCAGCGCGTCGGGGTGGAGTTTTTGACGCCGGGGCCGCGATTTTGGGGGCTGGAGTTTATTGATGGCGAGGCGTCGGGCGGCAGCAGCGAAACGTCTGCTGAGTAGTTTCGCGGGTTGCCAGCGGGGCTAGGAAGCGTTGGCGGAAGCGCGGTTCATTTCTGTTTTCGCGGGCGCCAAGCGCCCCTTTTTCGCAAACCAATCGCCTAGCCGCCAGAGCAGCAAGATAGAGACGAGCGCAGCGTAGAAAAGTGGATTGCGCACGTCGGACTTCACCAGCCAATAGTAGTGAATCACACCACAAATCGCCGCGATGTAGATCGATCGATGCAACGATTGCCAACGCTTGCCGCCCAGGCGGCGAATCCAGCCCGCGGTGGAAGTAATGGCGAGCGGAATCAAAAGCACAAATCCCAGGAAACCTACGGTGATGTAACGGCGCTTCTCCACGTCTTTCCACATTGCGGCGAGATTGAAGCTCTGGTCCGGGCCTATGTAGGTGAGGAAGTGCAAACAGACATAAAAGAACGCGAAGAGGCCGAGCATGCGGCGGAAGCGAATGAGCTCGGGGAGCTTGAGGAGTTTTCGCAGCGGCGTGATGGTCAGCGTGAAAATCAGGAAGCGAAGGGTCCAGAGGCCGGTGGCGTGTTGCAGGAATTCAACGGGGTTGGCGCCGAGCCGGCCGGTCAGCGCGCGCCATATGAGGGTGGCGAGCGGGGCGAGGCAAATAAGAAAGACCGGGACCTTGGTCCATTTGTTGGAAAGAAGGCGATGCACGGGTTCTCGAGCTAGTAATTTTTCTTCAAATTCATACCAGCGTACATGCTGGCGACCTGATCGCCATAGCCGTTGAACATCAGCGTGTCGCGGCGGAAAATTTCGCCGAGGCGGCGTTCCTTGGCTTGGCTCCAGCGCGGGTGGTCAACGGTGGGATTCACGTTGGAATAAAAGCCATATTCGGAGGGGGCCATGAGATTCCAGGTTGTGGGGGGCTCACCCTTCACGAATTTTATCTTCACGATGGACTTGATGCTCTTGAATCCGTATTTCCAGGGGATGACCATGCGCACCGGCGCGCCGTCCTGATTCGGAAGGGTTTCTCCGTACATGCCCACGCAGAGCAGTGTCAGTGGATTCATCGCTTCGTCAAGGCGCAGGCCTTCGACGTAGGGATAGTTGAGGCCGGTGCCTCGCGACTCCGGCATCTGCTTGAGGTCGTAAAAACTTTGGAAGGCTACGTATTTTGCTTTTGGAGTAGGCTCGACGAGCTTGATTACGGTATTGAGCGAGTAACCGATCCAGGGCACCACGATCGACCAGGCCTCCACGCAGCGATGGCGGTAGATGCGCTCCTCCAGCGGCGCAAGCTTCAGGATTTCGTCCATTGTGAAGGTTCGGGGCTTGGCGACTTCGCCTTCGACGGAAACGCTCCAGGGTGACGTTTTGAAGTTTTGCGCGTTTTTCGCGGGGTCGGATTTGTCGGTGCCGAATTCGTAGAAATTGTTGTAGTGGGTCACGTCATTCAACGGGGTGATTTTTTCATCCGTACTGAAAGGACCCTTGACGGTGGCCAGCTTGGTTCCCGCATAGACGTGGCGCGAAGGCGAAATCAAATCCATCAGGCGCGTGCCTGCAAGAGCGGCGACGCCGGCGATCCCCATGCCCTGCAAGAACTTGCGCCGGTTCAGGTAAACGGACTTGGGGGTGATGTCGGCGTAGGTAAGAGCGGGCGATCGGCGAATCAACATGGAGCCTCTGGCAAATAGATAGGACCCTATAAGTTTACGGCGATTCACCCATATTGGATGGAATTTCTGTCTCCGACGCGGTTGAAGGAATCAGCTCAAAATTGCCGCCTGGGGGCACCATTTAAGTGCTCTTGCCAGTTATACTTAGAAACGGAGGAGTGGGTGAGCGGTTGAAACCGGCGGTCTTGAAAACGTGCCGGAAATAATCGGGTTGAATGTTTTCAGTCGCTTGCATGGGCATTGGCCGGGGCGACTCGGCCCGATTTGGGCGGCGTCGGCGCGAAATTGGGCAACGATTTGGGCAACCCGACAACTCGCTGAATTGTCCACGGTTCGCACTCTTCAAAACGGAAGATGTAGCCTGACCCTGCTGAAAACCGAGCCCACTTTCCACGCTCCAATACGACACGCAACCTCGAACTGCTATCCCAGGCTTGTAATCGCATCAAGCAGGATTGGATTTCATAGACTCGGGTTCCCGATGAGCTGGGAGTCCTTGCGCGTCGAGAGGATGACATCGAGCAAAGAATTATCAGTTCGCAGCTGGCTTCATCGATTTGCAGCCGTGTAGCTCAGGCCCGAGCAGGGACTAGCCGGTGATAGGCAAATTTGTCACGCTTGCGGCTTCGTTTGTCCGATAATCCACTCAATCAGAATTTGGCGGAGCCTCCAAATGACGACTTACCAGAGGAGAGACAGATGAGAAATCTAGTGGGTGGTGTGTTGTTGCTGTTATTCGCGACAAGTTCGAGTCTGAATGCACAAACCAAGATGGATGAGGAAGCCGTTCGCAAGCTACCGCAATCTTTCTGCGATGCCTTTACGAAGCATGATGGGCACGAGCTAGCGAAGATCA
>Ga0210383_10000842_pt1 | contig 28291 bp, 20 predicted proteins | sample IncBWC14OmetaG_FD_160072 | JGI IMG/M metagenome (GOLD analysis project Ga0210383, IMG submission 160072) | Forest soil microbial communities from Barre Woods Harvard Forest LTER site, Petersham, Massachusetts, United States - Inc-BW-C-14-O ... | reverse complement strand
TACGAGATCGTCATGGTCAGTCCTGGTTCGGTACGGTCGCGGGATTCGGCGGGGTCAGGCCGGTGTTCCGGTAGACGGGGTAGGTGTATCCGGGGAACAGGTCGCCGCTCAGGCCGCTCAGCTCCGCCACGTGCGAACGCAGCCGTGCTGTCTTGACCTCTACGCCGAGCGGGTGGAAGTAGTTCAGGACGTTCATCACCAGGTCGTACTGGTCTTTGGTGATCGTCACGTTGGCCTGCGGGTCCAGGTTCTGGTTCAGCCGCACCTCGAACTGGTACGGCTGCAGGTGATTGCCGCGGATATACAGGGCGCGGACCAGGGCGGCTCCCGGCGTCGTCCCGGTGATCTGCACGGTCGGCTTGATCAGGGAGGAAATGGTGACCTGCCCCAGGCTGAACGGGACCGTGGCCCAGCTCAGGCTTTCTCCCGCGCCCGAGCCGAGCGCGATCGAGGTGGCCGCCGTCGGCGACTTGGGCTGGGGGAGGCCGAGCGGCGCGGGATTGCCGAGCGTCACGGTCGCCGCCTCGGCCGAGACGGCCAGCAGGCATGGCTGGTAACTCGCCGCGGCCGGGCTGGCGGCCAGCCCCGATGTCTGGGCGCCGGGGGCGAAGACCTGGGGCAGCAGCGTATTGGTCGCGGCGTTCACGACGTGCACCCGGCCGACCGCCGACGCCGATCCGGTGGTCGCCACGTACAGGTATTTCTGATCCGATCCGATGGCCAGCACGGCGGGTGCGGTGCCGCCGGGGAAACCATCGATGACCGTGGCCTGCTGGTTGCTGGCCGTGGTGTAGACGTGCACGGTGCCGGTCCCGTTGGCCGGGTCGTCGGTGGCGCACGCCACGTACAGCGTCTTGCCGTCCGGCGTGACCACCGCGCTCACCGCGCCCGCTCCGGTGCTGGCCGGCGTGCCGGCCAGGACCAGGCCGGCGCGGTTGACCTGGCAGAACCTGTCGCCGTCGAGGACGACGTACACGGAGGTCCCGCCCGGGACGGGCGCGATCGACCGCGGTACGCCCGGCAGGGTCAAGCTGGCGACCTGCTGGTTGGTACCGGCGTCGTAGGCCCGGAGCGTGCTGTCGCCGGCGCAGCCGACGAACACGGACGTGCCGTCCGTGGCCATCACCACCGGACGGGCGCCAGTCGCGATGGTCAGGCCGGCCTGCAGCGTCGCGGGATCCAGCACGGAGATCACGCCGGGCAGCTCGTGGGCGACGTACAGGTGCCCGTCGGCGTAGGCGATCGCGCCGGGCGTGTCCGGGACGGCGCTGGACGTGTCGAGCGTGAGCTGGGGAAACGCGGCCGCCGGGCTGGCCGCTAGGGAGAACGAGGTGACCTGCTGGCCGCCGGCGCCGCTGACGTAGCCGCGGGTACCGTCGGCCGAGAAGCATACCGCCGACGGGCTCGCGGACGGGTCGACGCTTGCGGCGACCGACTGCCCCACCTGCACCTCGCCCGGTCCGGACACGCTGATCTGGTCACCCAGACCGACGGCGACCTGGACGGTCTCGGGAGGCCCGGGATCGATCCGCACGTAGTCGAACGCGGCGGCGAAGGCGGCGGCGGCCAGCGCCGGGGCGGGCAGGGTCGTGTGCTGCAGCCACAGCGCCCCGCCCTGGGTCAGCAGGCCGGCGGCGGTCGGGTCATAGGCCTTGACCACGGTGACGGTGCCGGCGGTGGTGGCGAGCAGGTCGAGCAGCCGGTCCAGGGCGGCGCCGGCGGCCGGCTGCATCCGGCGGTTCGCCAGGTCGGTGCCGTAGCTGACGTTGGCGTGCTGACCGGTGTAGTCGTCGGCCCGCAGGTCCAGGTAGAGCTCGCTGAAATCGTCGGCCGGGGTGCCCGCGGCGGCCGTCTCGGTGACGCCGCGCAGCCCGGTGCCGTCGATGGAGCCTCCCGCCGCGAGGCTGGCCGGGGCCAGGCCGATGCGGAAGTCGCGGCTGCCGCCGCGGGTGTGCTGATGGCGGGTGACTTCCACGTGCACCGACACGTCGCCAGCCGTGTTGCCCTGCAGGACCGGCGGTTTCCCCGGCACCAGGGTGGCGTTGCCCGATCCGGTGCGCACGACCGACCAGGTGACCTGCGAGTCGGCGAAGGCGCTCTGATCGGGATCCAGTCCCAGGTTCAGGCTCTGTCCCTCGACCAGATCGGGTGCGCCGGGGATCGCGGGCGGCGCGGGCGGGATGATCTGGAAGATGTCGGCCCGCGGCTGGGCCACGTGAACCTGTCCCGTGCCAGTGTTGATCACCCAGCCGAACCCGGCCGCGTAGGCCTGGACCGCGAGGTCGGCCGCGTCCAGTGTGTCGTGGCTGAGCAGCAGCGCCCGGCCGACGCTGTACAGGTCCCCCGAGCCCGGATCGTAGGCCTGCAGCACGTGCAGCGTGCCGGCCGACAGGCCGGGACGAGCCAGCAGGGCGCCGAGCGCCTGCCGGACGCTCCACTGCATCATCTGGCTGGCGCCGGTTCCGCCGAAGTCGAGCCCGGCCTGGGCGGGGTACTGGGTCAGCCAGGCGACGTCGAAGTCCGGTTCGTCGGCCACCACGCCGACGGCCTCGGCCTCGGTGGTGCGCTGGTTCCCGTCGGCGCCGATCCCCTGACCGGGGGTCAGCGGGGCGGGCAGCACCCGCAGCGGCAGCGTCCCCATCACCAGCGGGTCGGGGGTCTCGTCCACGATGAACGGGTTCGGGTCACCCGCCACCGGGCCGGCCATCTGGTTCAGCACGGCCTCCAGGCGGCCGGGACTGGGGAGCACCCAGCCCTGGAAGACTTGCAGGCGGCTCCGGTAGTGGTCGTCGCCTTCCCCGACGACGGGGTTGAACGAGGTCCTGGCCACGTTGGAGATGCGTACCTCGTCGATGATCCCGGCGTACTGGGCGTCGGTCAGGTTGCCGCCCGACGACTCCTGGCCGAAACCGATCACGACCGGATTCGTGCTGGTCAGTGAGCCCAATGGGTCGACCCGTTGCCGGGCGGCCTCGACGCCGTCGACGTAGAGCAGGGCGAGCGTCGTGGCCGGAGGTCCCGGCCGGTTGTCGACCACGCCGGCCACGTGGTGGAACATGCCGTCGCTCAGGTTGAGGTCGGCGAACAGCTCCCGCTCCGCGGTCCCGTCGGAGAGCGAGAAGCGGACGTTGTGGTCGATGCCCCGGAACGACCCGACGCAAAGCGCCCACCCGGCGCCGGCCGCGAGGTTGAGCGGTGACCGCTTGGCGATCACCGCACCGGTGGCCGTCGTGGCCGGGCTCGGCTTGATGATCGCCTCGACCGTGAACGGAGCCCCGGCCGCCAGCGCGAAGTCGGGACTGTCGGGGATCGTGATGTCTGTGTGATCCTCGATGAACTCGAACGCCCCGGCGAAGCGGCCGGAGCGGCCGCTGTGGCCGCCGTTGTTCTGGCCGGGATGGCTGGTGGGCTCGTACCGGGAGCGATCGTCCAGGACGGTGGTGACCTCGGGCGCGGGCGGCACCGGCAGGTCGTCGAGGTTATACAGGGCGACAGTGCCCGCATCGAAGGTATAGGCCGTGGGCGGGAAGCGGGGTACTCCGAGGTCGGATCCGAGCAGGTCCAGGCTCGCGCCGTGGGCTCTGGCCGCGTTGCGCTGGGCCGCCACGTCGGTGATCTGGGCGGCCAGTTCTTCCTGCTCGGCGCCGATGACCCACAGGAGCTTGGCCAGGTTCCCGAGCAGGGCCACGATCTGCCAGTCCTGCGCGGCCTGGCTCGCGGGCGGCTGGGGCTGGAACCGGGTCAGCCGGAGCCCGCTGGTGATATCGGCGCCGCTGCCGGGTATCGGCACCGCGACCGTCCGCCCCGCGGGCCAGCCCGGGGGCAGCAGCAGGTCGGCCGGCGGGTCTTCGGGCAGCGTGGGGCCGCGCCTGAACCAGAACCGGATGGTCACCGGATCGGTCGTACTGGCCTGCGGCACGAGCAGGTACCGGGGGGAGGGCGGGAGCACGCCGTACACGTTCAGGTAGGTGCCGAAGTCGTAAGCCTCGATGGCGGTGGTCCCGTCCGCTCCGGTGGCGCCGGGGGTGAGGGCGAGCGTCTCCAGGCCGCGGCTGTACGGCGGGGTGAGGCCGTCCCGCATGGTCTGGAGGAAGCCGAGGCTCATTGCGGGGCTGTCCCGATGTCGATCAGGCCGGAGTCGACCGAGAACTGGGCGATCTCGTCCGGCGCCAGGACGGCGTTCTCGCCGATGTCGAGTTCGACCGACTGGCCGTATAGCGCGCCGGAGAACTTGATCTCGGCGAATACCGGCGGGTTGCGCCGCAGGTGCAGGTTCTGCACGTCGGTCACGCCGGGCACCTGCCGGGCGATCAGCATCACGTCTGAGTACAGGACGCTCTGGCCCAGGCTCATCTGGCCCATGCTGGTGTTCAGGGCGTTGATGAGCTGCCCCTTGATGGCGTCCTGGTCCTGCCCCGGCTGGATGATCAATGTCGCCCGGAGGCCGATATTGACCTCATTGGCCTGGACGATGTTGGCGAATATGGAGACCGGCCGCCACTGGCTGACCGTGCCGATCAGCGTGTCGTAGACGCCGGGTATGTTGCCGCCGTCCGTGGTCCACGGCCAGCCGGGTTCCGGGGCGACCACGATGTCGAAGTAGTAGGGCGAGCCGATCTGGCGCTGCAGCGAGAACGCGCGCTGGCCGTAGAAGAACATGTTGTAGTAGCTCTGCGAGACGTCGACGCCGCCGAGCGGGTCGAAGATGGCGGCGGCGCGGACGCCATCGACCGCCAGGACCTGCGCGAGCAGGGCGTCCGGGGTCCAGATCGTGCGCGGCACGCCGAGCAGTCGCGACCGGTAGTCGGCGTCGGCCTCGACCAGCTCGCCGCCGCTGAAGGCCTGCGGATTGGTGGGGGTGACCGTGGCCGTCCCCAGGTTGAGGTGGAGGGTCGCCCATCCGGCGTCGAGCTGAAGTTGCTGCGTGGCGGCTAGGTTGCCCGCCGGGCCGCTGGCCACGGCCTGCACGGCGACGGTGGCGACGGACTGGTCCGAGCTGAGCGTCACCGGTCCGGTGGTGCGGAAGCTGAGGACCGGCGGTGCCGTCGTCTCGATGGCCGTGCCCTCGGGCAGCGCGTAGCTGCGGCCGGGGGCGCCATTGGTCAGGGTCAGCGTCACCTGCCCCTGGGCCTGCAGGTTCTGCCTGGGCATCCCGAGATCGGTACCGAGCAGGTCGAGGCTGGGCCCGGTGGCCGTGGTGACGAAATTCGAGTAGTACTGCGCTTCCAGGCCCCGCCACAGTTCGTGGGCGTCCCAGGCCACCGCGTCGAGCACCTTGCGCAGCGCGCTGCCCGAGGTCAGGTCGACGTCGGTGCCGAACATGGCCTGCGCTCTGGACTGCTGGTCGGCGACGATGCGGTCGATCCCCTTGAGCTCGAAACCATCCGCCGTCACCCCGAACTGATCAGCCAAGGGTCCCTCCCGCTTGAAGTGTCACCACGTCGCTGTTGATCGTCTCCACGATCACGAACACCGTGTAGTCGCGGCTGACCCTGGCCGCCGTGATGATCTGCTGCTGGGTGGCGGCGTCTATCCCAGGGTTGAGCTCGAAGTAGCGCGGGTCGTCCTGGAAGAACGCCTCGCGCACGTCCTTGACCCTCCGGTCCAGCCCGATGCAGCGGACCAGCTGCATCTTCACGTATTCCTTCTGGGTGTGGATGCCGTAGGCGTAGGCGCCGATCGCGGTGCGGTCGAAGCCGAACGCGGAATTGATGCGGTCGCTGCCCAGCTGGGTCTCGATGGTCATGATCAGCGCCTGGGTCAGGGCCGCGGTATCGGTGACCATGGTCAGGTCGCCGGCCTGGTCGTCGAAGACCAGGTCGCCGTCGTCGAGCTGCAGGCTCGAGCCGAGGTTGAGCGGGCCGGCCGGGTTCGTCATCAGGCTGCCTCCAGCTTCTGCTGGCCGGCGTCGGCGACTGACCAGGTACCGGGCCCGGCGCCGCTCGTGGTCGGTCCCGAGGCGCTATCGAGGAGCACGGCAAGGTTCCCCACGGTCAGCTTCGTGGCCAGGCCGGACGGCAGGGTGGCGGCGGTGACGCACGGGACGTACGCGGGCGGCTGAATCGGGGTCTGCGCGTTGCACGGAGAGACCATGCCGGGCACGGTTACCTGCGGGGACCCGAACGTCAGGCCGGCCTCCATGCCGCTGGTCACCGCGCCGTTCTGCCCCACCACCAGGCTCGTGCTGCCGGTCAGCAGCCGCAGCTGCCCGCCGTGCGGGCACTTGATCACCGCGCCCTGGACGACTACCAGTCCCATCAGCTGATCGCCACCTTCCCGTTGCCGACGGTCAGGGTGACGCCGCCGCACTTCAGCACCACCTGGCCGGCCTGGCCGCCGTCCACGGTGACGTTGCCCTGCGCGTCGACCTGGATCGTGGTACCCGACTTGTGCGTGATCAGGAAGACGTCGGCGGTGCTCTCGGCCGGCCGCGTGCCCACGGCCGTGCACTTGTCCTTCCCGACCGTGATGCTGAGCCCGGCCGCCTCGATCACCCGGAGCCCGTCCTTGGTGATCAGGTCGTTGGCGCCAGGGCCGGAGGGCAGCGGCGGGCTGCCGCTGAGCGCCGTGGGCAGGCAGAGCCACCAGTCGCCGTCGTGGGCCGGGGGCGGGCTCATTTGGGGTTCGTGGGACCACAGGAAGCCGGTGACCACCGTGTCGTCGCGCGAGCCGCGCACCTGGTTGAGCAGGGCGCGCATGTTCGGGTAGACCGGCACCGACAAGCCGACGTTGTGCCACGCGAACGGTGACGCGATCGGCTTGCTGACCAGCACCGACTTGCTCTCCGGCACGTCAAGGTCGACGCAGGGCACCGAGACCGTCTCGCCGTCCGGTTGCTGGCGGTAGAACAACGTGGCCGTCCGGTCGGCCGGCTTGGCTGCTTGTACCTTGCCGACATCGACCGACGGGAAGCTGGCGTTGCTGGCCCGGATCTTCCCGGAGATACGATCCGCGACGACTGGGGCGCTGCCGGGCTGCGCAAGGTCACTGAGTTTCCGGTTCCCCTGGTTCTGGAACGTGACCGCGCGGCCGGCGCAGGTGTAACCGGTCTTCGGGCTGAACGCGTGCGTGACGTTCAGGATCCGGAACGGGTTGCTCGGGTCCTGGTATCCGTCGAGGCTGGCCACGACCATCTGCCCGGCGCGCAGGCTCGGCGCGCCGAGCACGGTGAAATCGAAGCCCTTCACGTCAGTGGCCGACGCGCCGGCTCCGCGGGACCTGCTCGCGGAGGTGATCTGGGCGGGCCTGAACTCGGCCAGCCGGGCGCCGGTCAGCCCGCTGCTCGTCACCGCGATCAGGCTGTTGTCGCCGGTGATCATGGCCAGGATGGCGGCGGGATTGACGAGCGGAACCCCGGAGCCCGACGGCAGCGGGTACTGGACCGCCTGGCCGAACATGACCACGCCTTCCTGCACCAGGATTTCGGCGCCGTACCTGGCGGCCACATCGCGGAGCAGATAGAAGGCGTTCTCGGCCTCGGCCGTGACCTTGACGGCCGCTCCGGTATTCGGGTCCTGGAGCGGGGACGTGATCGGGTCCTGGCCCTGAGCTAGCGGGGCCGCCGCCGCGGCCATCTGGAAGCCGGACTGGGTCACGATGAGCTTGGCCAGGTCGGCCGGGGATACGGCGCTGCCGGATTCGGTTCCCGGCTCCGAGATGTACGCGACGTGAGGCGTGGGCCGCTCGTGGTAGATGTTTACGGTGTTGACCAGCAGGAAGGACGCCGTTTCGTGCCCGCGCAGCCGCAGTCCGAGCGGCGGGAACGTGGTGGTCGGCTCGATCGCTTCGATCCGGCCGCTGACCACGGTGGCCTGGGAGCCCGGGTCATCGAGATAGCCGAGGCGGATGACGATCGACACCCCTGCGGCGTCCGGGCCGAGACCGCTGTCTTTCGCGGCCGCGGCGGAATTGGCCTTGGCCATAGCGTCGCCGATGGCCTGGTTGACGTTGAGCGGAAGATTGTCCAAGCGAACGTCGAATTCACTCGGCTGGCCGATGGCATACGTGATGGTGATCTCGGCGTCGACGAGGTAGTCCCCGCTGTTGACGTCGCTGGAAATGTTGATCTTCTGATCCGTGAACTGGATCTGGTACCAGAGGACTACGCCCATCGCTGCGCGACTCCGATCACGATCTGGCTGCCGTAGCTCCCGGCGCCGTTCATGTTGCCGCGCGCCACGATCGCGGTTACCGCCTTGACGGCGAGCTCCGCGCCGTAGTGGATCAGCCCCGGCTCGGGGACCAGCTTGCGCAGGAAGATGACCTGCGGCCCGTTCGGGCCTTGGCGGGCGATCCGCAGCACCAGGTAGCCCGGCGGGTCGGCGGGTCCGTTCGGCCCGGTCGGGGAGGCCAGGTTGTACAGCGTCTGCGGCGGATCGCCCTCGGCGGCGTTGATGTTCGCGTAGACCCCGAAGTCGTAGCTCGTGGTGCCGATGGCGCAGCTGAACGCCTGCGGCAGGCCCTGGTCGGCCAGCACGGGCAGCTGCGAGAACTGCAGGCTCGCTGGCGCGCCGGTCATGACGCTCATACCGACCCCCCGAGCTGGCGGCTGAGCGGGACCATGCCGCTGACGCTGGGGATGGCCGCGGTGCTGACCGCGAGCGCCATGTCGAGCGCGTCGCCGACGATGAGCGACAGGCTCGATCGCGGTACTTCCTCCAGCGTCATGCTCACGTCGATGGCGTCACGCTTCTGGTTCGACTGGGTGAAGCGCAGGCTGGTGATCTGCATGTCGACGCTGATGGTCATGCCCGAGATCACCGGCAGCCCGGCCGCGTTCATCAGCGGCGCCGTGGCGGCGGCCAGGGCGCGCGAGGTGAGCGCCATCGCCTCCAGACTCTTCTTCACGACCAGCCGGGTAGAGCCGACCAGGACCGCCTCGATGCTGATGGTCTTGGTCGTGGGCGAGACGAGCTGGGCCAGGCTGCTGCCCGCGATCCGCGCCACCTGGTAGCCCTCGTTGAGGGTCAGGCTGGTGACCGTGAACAGCGGCACCGCTCCGATCATCACCGGAATGTTCGGGCTCGGGGGCATCAGGCCGTCACCTCAGTACGTGAAGACATCGACGAGCTTCCAGGGCGGACTGGCGTTGATCCGGGCCCGGAGCAACTCCTCGGCTTCGGTCAGGGAAATCGGCAGCCGGTTGCGAGCGTCCAGTCTCCGCAGCGCGCGGAACATCCCGCGCTCGACCGCGGCGAGATTGCCCGCCTGCTCCGGCGCATAGCAGTACAGCATGTTTTCCCAGCGATCGCCGATGTGCTTTTCCAGGTCTTTTTCGATCTGCGCGTCGTTGACGGAAGGTTCGCGGCCCAGATTGGTCTTGACCTCGACATCGATGCGGCGGCCCTGATAGCTCATCTCGATATCGACTTCACGGCCAGCACCGGGCAGCTCGAACCGGAAGCGGGCTCCTGGGAAGCGATCCTTCAGTGTGCGGGCAGCATAGAAATGACCGAGCGTTCCCTGCACGTTGGTGCCCCCGGAGAATCCCCGCTTGACGGCGAGGTCCAGGCCGTCATCCACCACCCCCTCGACGTCCGCGATTACGTCCAGCAGGTCATTCCGGAAGTCAGGGTGCAGGTCGAGGATCTCAGTCCAGTCATGAATGCCCATCTCGCCGCCGAAGTCGATCTCGGCTCGCTTGATGGCCGCCAGCCCGTCGAGCTGCTTGGGCGTCAGCTCGCTGGCCAGCTCTAGCTGGTGCAGGGTGGTGGCCTCGTCGGGCATGTCCATGATCTCGGCCACTAGGTCCTCGTGACCGGCCCGGAGGAGCATGTCCAGGCCCTGCTGCGCCCGCGGCGACCCGCTGACGACCGCGGCCCAGTCGCTGATGGCCCGCTCCCCGGCCCCGACCCGGCGGCTGTTCTCGACCTCAAGCCAGGTCGCGGCGTCGTCTTGCTCCAGCCGGTCGAGCAGCCTGCGGAACTCTGTCGGGTGGCCCTGCCGGGCCAGGCGCGCCTCGAGCTCATCCAGGACCGCCAGGTACTGGTCTGCCATCTCCCCGCGCCCGGCCACCCGCCGGTAGACCGACATGAATGTGTCGGCGCCCAGCTTGGCTACGGCGTCCATCCGCCTGGTGCTGGCGGCGACCATCTTGAGGAACGCCGCCCTGCTGTCCGCGGCCAGCCTTCCCGGGGGGACCCGCTTGAGTGTCGCGGCGAACCGCGCGCCCTCGCCGTCCGGGATCGAGCTGACGACCTGCCCCGCATCGGCGAGGGGGAGGCCGTCATCGGCGATCAGCGCCTGGAAGGCCTCCACTATCTCATCGGTCAGCCCGCCCGCCTTTCCGGCCAGGGCCTTGAGGAGCTCGGTCTTGGCGATGGCGTCATCGACCGCAGCCCGCAGTTCGGGACTGCGGGCCGCGAGCTCCGCCAGCGTCTGACCTTCCCCGATCTCGACCTCGGAGACCAGCTTGCCGAGCCGCGCCACGTCTTCCTCCGGGAGCCGGGCCAGCAGCTCGGCCGCCTCCTCGACGCTGGAGAAGGCCGATCGCCCGGCCTTGAGCATGGCCGCTAGCCGGGCCAGCCGGACGCCTTCGACCTCGGCGTCCACCACCTCGCCCAGCCGGGTCATGACGGCGAGAAAACGCAGCACGCCGGCGAGCTTTTCCGAGACGCCGGCCGCCTGAACCACCGCCTTGACCTCGCCGACACCGACGAAGAGCGCGGCGATCTCCCACACCAGGCGCCACCTGATCCGGCGCGTCACCTTCTCGCCGCAGCCGAGGCGGTCGGCCCCGCGCGCCCCGGCGAGGACCTTCTCCCCGAGGCCCCGCAGCAGGTTGGTGATCTTATCGACGGCGGGCGGGTATCCGTTCATCGCCAGGTACACCTGGCCGAGCATCTCGGCCAGGCCTTCGACCCCCTCGATGACCTGCCCCGGGTCCGTGAACAGGGTCTCGACGGAATGCCATAGGTCGGAGCTCGTGTGCACGAGACCCATCACGGCGTCGTGCGCCTCGTCGTACAGGGCCCCCGGCACGCTGCGGCCTTCCCGCACGGCGCGTACCAGGTCCGCGACCGGGCCCGGGACGGCGAGGTCGGTCAGCGCGTCCTGTATCGACCCCGGTAGGAGGCCCAGTCCCTGGAGCAGTTCGACGAGGCCGTCGAAGGTAAGCGGGCCGTGATCTCTCGGGAAGCGCTCGCCCACCACGATCAGCAGGTCGTAGAGCTCGTCGTCGAGGTCATCGAAGAGCTGGTCGTACCGGCCCGCCAGCTTGAGCATGGCGATGACCGCGTCGACCTCGCTGTCGCCGCGCAGCGACTTGAAGATCTCGACGATCGCGACCTCTTCCTCGTGCTCGGTCGAGGCGGCCAGCAGCACCTTAAGGTAGCCGGCCTTGGCCTCCCAGCCGACGAGACTGAACGCGCGCCAGTCCAGGCCGCTGAGCAGCTCGGCCGCCCACTGGAGGTTGGTCTCATCACCGCCCTCGATCTGCGCGACGAGCTCGTCGATGTCCGAGAAGACCAGACGGCGGAGTTCCTCGGTGGGCGGGGCTGTGACGCCCTGGTGCCGCTCCGCGTCGAGCTGGGCGTAGAAAACGGCTGCCATCGCGGCCGTCGGCCAGCGCCCGGCACCATCCTTGGTGATGAAGGCCCGGGTGGTGTATGCACCGTCGGGGCCGTAGATCACCGGCTCGATGAATTCGCCGACGTACACGTGGGTCCGGTGGGCGAGCTCGGCCGGGAGCCGTTCGGTCCCGGTATCGGTCGTGTCCGGCAGCTGCCGCTCGGCCAGGTCCGCGACGGCGACGGCCGGCTCGGTGCCGACCGCCCAGTACCGTGACCACCGTGCGCCCGCTGGCCCTTGCATGATCGCGAACGACGTGCCGAGGACGGCCTGTCCCAGCAGGTATGCCTGGGTGAGGGTGCCGGCCGTGACGTAGCGGGGGGACTGGATGATCACCAGGCGCATGCTGGCCAGGGGCCCGAGAAGCAGCTGGCCGTCCAGCGGACTCCGCCCGGTCTCCACGGAGTAGCCCGCCTCGGCGGCGGGAACCTGCTTCAGCAGCTCGACACCGGTCAGCCGACCCTGGCCCTGGTAGCTGGGCACCTGGTAAATGCCCTGGTCCAGATCGGCCCGGACCGGATCGAACGTTTCCTGGGCGTCTCGGCCGCCCGGGCGACCCTGCGCGCGGTCCGGCATAGACCAGGTGGGCCGTCCCCGTGCGGCGTTCTGGACCGCACGCAGCACCGCCGCGTGGACGGCTCGGGCAATCCGGGCTTGGTCTTCGGCGGAGAGGGCGTCGCCGCTGAAGGACACATCCCCAGGCGGGTGCAGGATGACGGTCATGTAGGTTTCCTCGTCAAGGCCGGTTGCGGTGCCACTACCGGAAGCTGCCCGGGGTGTGGTCCAGCTTTTTGCTCATCGCGGCAATCCTGTCTTTGTCGGCGCGCGTTTTGATGACGGTCAGGAGGTCGACCTCACAATCAGGGCCCCAATCGGCCAGATCATCTGTCGGCTGGATGTGGTGGCTCGTGACATACTGGTCAATCGCATGGACCAAGTCCTTTTCAGCTGGGGGGCCGGCATGGACGGTCCGGTTTACTAGCACTCCAACCCCGTACTCGGACGTGATCAGGGCAGATACCGGAATGGCTACGGTGGTCGCCTTGGCGCCTGGGCTCGTGGCCGGGAAATGTACCGGCAGCTTCCTGTTAAGTTGCCCTTTGACTTCGATCTGGTATGCGGCCCTCAACTCGGCGGCCTGGATGGCCGGATCAGTTCCGGCCGCAGACAGGACCGCAGCCAATTTGGCGTCGAACTTGATCGCCTGGGCTGCGTCGATCCCTTTCAGGACAGTGCCGTCAGGCCGGGTAAGCACCAGCCCGGCCCGTGGGTCAACATCGAGACCGTACCTGGTGAGCCGGGCGGCGAAGGCGCCAGGCGCCGCGCGCTTGATGATCGACAGGGCCCGTGTCAGGTCGCCTATGCCGCCGGAGCCGGTTGTCCACTGGACCATCCCGAATGTCACATCCGCGATGTCCCATGTGTTCAGCGCGGTAAAGCCGCCTTCGAAGCCGGAGATGATGGCCAGGATCTTCTTGGCAGAATCGCCGATATTCGTGTCCTTGGCCAGCAACTCGGGAACGGTCGTACTGCTCGCCACCGTTCTTTTGGCCTTACCTTCAAATCCTTCCGGGGTAATCGTCGCGTACGCCTCGACCTGGCTCTTCAGCGTCGCCTGGGCTCCGTCTACTTCGTAAACTGCGATAGTTTGATCTATTTCTTGCTCACTCCAGTCGGCTTGGTCGATTTCCGTCCGCAGGTCTTCGAGTAGCCGGGTTAGCGTGGCGGCAGCCGCCGATTCCCTGCTCCGTGCGGCCGCGAGTTGCTCCGTCAGCCGGTCGACTTCGCCGGGATCAGGACGCCTGTGGTGCTTGACCGCCGTCAGCTGGCTTTCGATGGCGCGTTTCTCGTTCTGGGCTTTCTTTAGCTCGGCCTTTGCCTGTGCCGTCCTGGGGTTGGAGTTGGGCGTGTCTAGCTTCGATTTGACGTACTGCTTGAGCTGCCGAGTCACGTCGCCCACCTGAGACTCGGCCGATGTAACCACGGCCTGGGCTTGTGCTATGGTCGGCGGCTTCGTCGCGCCCTTGCCTTTGCGGCGACGACTGGGTTGCGGGGGCACACTGGCGGCCGCGGCTTCCCGGCGCTGGGCGTCGGCGAGGACCCCCTGTGCCTGGTGCAAAGCGGCATAGGCCCCCTTAAGCTTGAGGAACAGTTCTTTCTTGAGGGCATCGTCCCTCGGGTTCCACGGCAGCGTTTCAAAGATCACCCAGGGACGCAGGCTGCGCACCTTGTTGGTCTGGCTGGAAATGAGCTTGACCTGCTCGAGCGCGAGGCCAACCGACCCGGCGACTGGTTCAGGAGCCGGCGTGGCGGGAGGCTTACCGGCCGCTGCTCCGACCGGACTGGAGGGCCGGTCGTCACTGGCTGCTTTGGCCGTGGCGGGAGGAGGCGTTGCCGCAGGCGGCTTGCTGGCCCCCGCTGATCCCGGTACGTGCCTGGTACGCGTCCGCTGGCGGTGGCGATGCCCAGGGCGCGCCGCCACATGGACCGCAGGCACCGCGGACGGGCTCTCGGGCCGGGCGACGATCGTGCCGTGGCTCGCGAGCAAGTGGCCTAGCTCTCGTTCTGCTGCTGCGATCTGTTCGAAGACCGCTCGCTCGATATGCGCGCCCAGCAATTCCAGCTGGTCATCGCTGGGCGTGCCGGTGATCTGCACGGTGATGGGGAAATGGCAGGATGGCAAGGAGGTCTTCCTTAGCTGAGGGCGGAGTTCAGCTTGTCCCAGATCCGTGCCTCGATCTCGCACTTGATCTCCTCCCCGACGTCGCCGACCATTACCACCTCAATGGGGAAGTGATAGTGAGCCTGCCCGGCCGAATGCGCGGCGAGCACGGCCTGCGAGCCCTCCGCGGCCACGATCTTCTCGCCCTGATGAACGACGGCTAGCCCGGATTCCAAGACGAAAGTGCCGTTTTCCTCGGTATTCATCGACCGATCCTTAGCTCGCGGCGGTCGGAATGACGTCCAGGCAGATGCAGTTGAACGTCGTGGTGGGCACGCCGTCGATGACGATGTTGTTCGCCACGGACGTGATATAGCAGTCGTTGAACGCGATGTTGCTGAACGTCCAGTCGGTACCGGTCTTTTCCGAGACCGCCACCGTGAAGCTGGTGTGGTTACGGGCCATGTCGGTGAGCGTGGCCACCACCGGGCCGATGGCCTTGACCGCCATCGTGAAGGTGAAGGTCTCCGGCTGGACAATGTGGGCGACGTTGTCGGCCTCCAGGGAGTGCAGCACCTGGACCGGGCTGTTGAACGTGGGATTGAACGAGTCGATGGGCGTCACCACCGTGCTGCCGACCATCACCGTCAGCCTGGTGTCCCACTTGAGCGCGTCGGGCATTGCTGTTCCCTCCCGTTACTGGAAGACCAGGTCGATCTGGAGCCGGTGGATCGCCCCGGCGTAGGTCACGGTCACCACCATGTCGACCGACCTGTTCGCCTGCGCCTGCGTGATCTCGGCCTGCTCGGCGGCTGACAGGGTGGTCGGGTCCTTGTCCAGCAGGACGAGCAGCGGGATGTACACCGAGTAATCGTCGATGACCTCCAGGGCCACCTGCGGTGACAGCACGGCCTGGACCAGGGTGACGAGTCCGCGCAGCCCGGACCTGCTGATCCGGTAGTTTCCGATGGCCTGGATGAGCTCGGCCTTGATCAGGAAGTTAGTGCTGTCCATTATCCGGACGATGTCGATGTACTTCATGTTCTGGCTCGGGTCGGCGGTGTAACCCTCGCCGAGGAACATGGCCTGTCCCGGGATCAGCACCGGGCTGGTCACCCAGTTGATGGACGCGCCGTCGAACGTGTCGATGTCGGCGTCGGAGAACAGCCGGGTCATGGCCAGGCTTATCGGCTTCAGCAGCATCGAGATCTGCGGCTCGTAGGCGGCGATCACGCCGGCCGTCGCTGCGCCGGCGTCCTCGGCCGAGGTGTGGGCGATCAGGTACATCCGCTCGTTCTTCACCACGTCGGCGTTCAGGGTGGCCGCGGTGGCCGCGGTCAAGGTGGGGTCGAGCATGGCCACCCCGATCCGCTCCTTGCCGTCACCGCCGGTATTGGACACGGTGGCGACGTGGGTGGCCAGCTTGCCGATCAGGGGCGTGTTCGTCTGGTTGAGCGGGGTATTGGCCAGCACCACGATCTGCACGTTCAGGTTGGCCACCGCGGTGAGCGCGCCGTCCCAGTCCGGGGTGGTGGCGTCGACCTGGACGCCCCAGATCGTGGTGGGCGGCGGGGTCTGCCGGAAGGCGATGGCGATCGCGGCGGCGAGGTCGGTGCTGGCCGGCTCGGTGGGCAGGGTGCCGAAGGTGAGCGCGACTCCGGTCGCGGTGGCGGTCGCGGCGGCGCTCAGCGTGATCGTCGTGGCGTTGGTGACGGCGCTGATCGTCGTCCCGTTCGGGATGCCGGTGCCGGTCACGGGCCGGCCCACGTCCGCGGCGACGAAGTCCGCGGTCGCCGAGGTGACGGTGGTCGTGCTGTTCAGCACGGCGTCCGTGACCGTGCGCACGATCGGGTACGTCGCGATGGCGGTGGACGGATCGGTGAACTCCTGCGGCGCCGAAAGCGGGGTTCCGGCCCGGCCCTTCCCCACGATCGCGATGTCCCCATACGCCCTCGTGGCGGGCACGAACAGATCGCTGACCGCCGTGACATCGATGTACTTAACCGGCATCGGTTACCCTCCTCCTGCCGTACTGCGGATAACAGGTCCTCGAACCCCGCGACCCAGCCTTGGGCGGCAAACAGCGCGGAGACCTGGGCTTGCGTGATCGGCGTCGTAGCCAGGTTGAAAATGCTGGTCGGGAACACGCCGATCCAGGCGCTTGCCGCGAGCAGATCGCCGCCTTCGTACTCGCTGGGCTGCGGCCACACGGCGTCGACCGCGCGCCGGCTCTGCGCCACCTGGCGCAATGCGCCCTGCAGGTCCAGAGTCGAGAAGAACAGGACCGAGATACGCAGCTTGTACGTGCGCTGGGCGGCCGGGTCGTTAGGGTCGTAAGGCGCGGGCGCGGCGTAATTTAGGTGGTACAGACGCGGGAAATCGGCCTGCAGTTCCTGGTAGGTGGAAACCTGCGCCGCTGCCATCAGCCCGGCCAGGTCGAGGAACTGGAATTTGGCGATGAAATCCTGCTGGGATAGTCCGGACACGTCTTCGGAGCTGACCTCATCGAGCGGTGCCGAGGTGGCCGAGACGCGCGCGGTGACGGTCGTCTCGAGCGCCATGTCGATCCAGTCCGTCTGAGCGATGGCCGGCAGGTCGAAGCTGATGAGCGAGCGCTCCGATTGCGGGAGGATTTTCTCCCATGTGCCGTTGAACGGCATCGGCTCGACCACCGGGACCTGGAAGGTCTGCGCGGTGACGGTGATGGAGTCCAGCGACTGGACGGTCAGCAGCTGCGGCTGATATACCGACGCGAGCAGCGCTTGCGCCCGCTGCCTGGTCGTATCGCCCTGCGGCACCAGCAGCAGGTCTACGTTGGCTGGGTCCGTGTAACGAACCATCAGCTGGTCGGCGAAGGCGGTCATGGTGGCCCGCAGCTGACCGCGATGGCGAGCATGACCCGGTTGTAGCCGAGAGCGAACCGCTCACTGGCCTCCAAGACCCGCTCGCGGGACGGTGCCTCGAACAAGGTGAAGCACGTCTCGTCACCGGGAACATAGATGGTCTTGATGAGGCGGATGTCCATCGCTCGCGCGGCCGCGCACTGGCTTTCTGTCAGCGCGGCGATCGCTTCCTGCGTGGACGGCTCCGGGTAATACCGCTCGGCGAGGAAGCTGGCCATCACGCTGCGACCGGCCGGTGTGAATTCACGACCTCACGGTAGGGAATGCGGCCGGGCGGACGAATCCGTGAAGTCCGCATGTTCGTACGCGTTCAGTCAGCAAGAACCGTGTGGCACAGCTCGGTGCGGGATCGGACGGCCAGCTTCTGGTAGACCCGGTACAGGTGGGCTTCGACGGTGCGCCGGCCCATGAACAGCTGAGCCGCGATCTCAGTGTTGGTCCGACCGGCCACGACGAGGCCGACCACCCGCTGCTCGGCCGCGGTGAGGGCCGGCCCGGACTCAGCACGCGGGCCGCGTATCCCCACGCGGTCGAGTTCGCCGCGGGCACGCATGGCCCATAGTGGCGCGCCGAGGCGCTCGAACTCGCATAGCGCCTCGCCGAGGTAGGCCACTGCCATGTGCTTGTGCCTGGCCCGGCGGTGCACTTCGCCCGCGGCCAGAAGCGTCCGCGCTTCTTCGAACGGCAGCGTCAGCCGCCGGATACTGGCCAGCGCGGACTCCAGTGCAGTCGCGGCCGCGGCGGTGTCACCGCGACTGGCCAGCAGCAAGCCCCGGCATCGCTGGCCGGCCGCCAGGCCCCAGGACCTCTGCAGCCGAGCCGACCGGTCCTCGAACGGACCGAGCAGGGCTTCGGCCGCCTCGAGCCGGCCGAGCCGGGTCAGCGCTTCGATCTCATCAGGCACGAACCGGCACACCGACGGCTCGACCACCCCAGCGCCAAGCACCGCCTCGGCTACCGGGCCGAGCTGCGCGTGAGCGCCCTCGGCGTCCCCGACCGACAGCGCAGCGATCCCGAGCGGCTGCGCCCCGACGATCGCGAGCAGCGGCAGGCCCAGGGCCCCGGCCTGCTCAAGCGCACGTGCCCCGTCGGCACGAGCCGGTTCGATCCGGCCGCGATAGGCGTGCAGGAGTCCGCGAGTCCCCGACATGAACGCGATCGCGGTCGGGCTGGCGGAATCCTCGGCCAGGCCATAGCCCTCGGTAGCCAGCTGCTCGGCTCGCCGCCAGTCACCCGCCCAGGCCTCATTCTCCGCCATGGCCCACAGCAAAAGCGGGAGACTCGTCTCTACGCCCTCCGCCACCGCCTGTGCGTATTCCTGCTCGTAGCATGCGCGGGCGCCGTCCAGGTCGCCGGCCCAGTGCAGGACGTGGCCCACGGCCACGTTTGGCCGTTTCTCCACGCTCAGCGCCCGCGGCTGCTCCGGGCCGGCCAGGGCCCGGCTGATCAGCTCCCTTCGCATACCATCGCCGGTCATGAACGCCTCAAAGGTCAAAGCCGCATAGCATTGCGCGACCAACGCGCCGTCTGCCGTCTGTTCTGCGAAGTCCATCGCTTGCCAGCCGCACCGCCGCGCGTCAGCGTAGTCTCCTGCGCTGATGGCCGCCACGGCCTGATCAAGCATGATCGCGGCACGCAAGCGCGGATCGTGGCCAGCTTGCGCGAGCGCATCCCGCAGCATGGCCGACCAGGCAGCAACCGGCTCTCCCCGGAAGGCCCGGTATCGGGCCAGCCGCCGGATGACCTCGGCCCGGACCGGGCCAGAGGGGATGGTGCTGAGGATCGCTTCCAACAGGGAACAGGCCCGCGCCGGGTCAGACGAGGCGAATCTTTGCTCGGCCGCCAGGACGACCCGCCGCTGCCGTTCCTCGATCCTGGCCAGTGGGGTCACCGCCACGGCCAGTTCGGCTAGGTCGCCGGCGGCATCACAGGCGCCGCGCCGGGCCGCGGCGTGGGCCGCCTCCTCCACAGCCTGTGCCGCGGCCTCGTCCGGCGCCTGAGTCCCGAGGGCCAGGTGGCGGGCGCGCGCCTCACTGTTGTGGACGACCGCAGCCAGCCGCCGGTGGGCCGCGCGCCGGTCGGCTGGCCTGGCCTCACCGGCTATGACCGACCGGATGACAGGATGAGCGAAGGTTACTTCGCCGTCGCGAATCGTGACGATCCCCGATAGGATACCCTCTTCGAGATCGGACTGCGCGACGGCTGGGCTGCTGGAGGCGGCACAGATCACCGGCAGCGACGTGTCGGTGGCCAGCGCACAGACCAGCAGGACGTCACGTGCTCCGGTCGGCAGGGCGGCGATGCGGGTAAACACGAGCCGGCGGAGCGACTCCGGCGTATCGTGCGTGCCGAACAGCCCGCGCGGGATGACGGAGCAATCTCGTTTCGCAAGCTCGAGGGCGAAGAGCGGGTTGCCCCCTGAAACCTCATGCAGCCGGACCAGGAAGGATCGGCCGGGCGTGGTGCCCAGGCGGTTACCCAGGATCTCGCGTATCGCGCCCAGGCTCAGCGGGCCGACATACATGCGGTCGAGCATGTCAGGGGGAACGCCGTCTAGGGCGACGGGCAATCGCTCGTTGGACCAGTTCGTCCGCGCCGCCGCGAGCAGCCCTAGTGGCTCACGGTGCATCCTGCGCAAGACAAACGACAAGATGCGCGCCGAGGGAGGGTCGAGCCATGGCAGGTCGTCTACCACCACTACTACCGGCCTGGTCTGCGCCATGCCTTGGAACAATGTCCGAACGGCCATCGACATTGCTCGTCGCTGTACTGGCTCCGAGGTCGGCTCAATCTGGAAGACCGCCTGGCAGAGTGCGTCCCGCTGGGGGAGGGGAAGTGCGTCTACCATGGCCCGGGGGACCGTCTCGAGCAGGTCGGCCAGCCCGGCGTAGGCAAGCGGCATCTCGGTCTCCACAGGCGAGGTAGACAGGACAATTTGACCTAGCTCGGCGGCGGCGTTCCGCCCGTATTCCAGTAGGGTCGTCTTACCGATGCCGGCATCTCCCTCCAGCAAGAGCAGCTTCGGCCCTCCGGAAACGTCGGCAAGAAACGATTCAAGCCTGGCCATCTCTGCCTGGCGACCTAGCGGTATCAACTTCATCCGCCCCGCTGGTAATAGGTTCCCATGCGCTCTTCGGGTCGAGTCGCTTTGCCGTGCAGGCCGACCACCAGGAGCCCCACCTGGACGGAGGCCGGACTTGTGCTTTAAATACACGGAAGACGTACAAAATGAACTCCACCTCTCAGCCCGACTTTGTCAACCGGACGTGGCTGTCAACGGCTCGCTTGTGGCGACGGCACCGGTGAGATCCCACGGGACCTGTACGTCACTCGGGTCCTGCAGGGCTCGGCGAGGTGAGATTCCTGTCATTCGGACCCTGGGTCGAAGTCGGCGACTAGCACAGTGGCCGTCGGTTGTCCCAGCGCTACGCTCCCTGGCCGTGACCACAGGTGGCCGCGCGGCCACCTTCGCAGAGCGCCGGCCAGCCTGCGAGCTTCTGCCAATTACTAGACGGGCAACGTGATAGCGAAATCCGCCGTGCGTGACGCTTCGTCCAGCCGCAAGCACTCAAGCGGCTGGCTGCTCAGACAAACTATTCTCGTAACGAGCTCAATAGCGACTCAGCTTCGTTGCGGGCGAACTCAATAGGGCGCGACCTAGGTTCGTGTCTTCACATACGCGCAGTTATGAGACATGATTATTCTCATCTTGCTTCTTCGTAGTCGCAGCCAGAGCGCACGGGTCTGGGGAGGGGTACCATGCTCGGAGCCTTGATAGCCGGTTTCCCAAGCGGCCTAGCGAAGATGCCAGAAGGCCTGGTGCTAGCCGCCCCCGCACCGTCGCCAACTCCTTCGGTTGTCTCGTCTGATAATGCATCGCCGTTGCCGAGCTGGCTGCTGGTCTCCTTGCTCTCGATCGTAGGGCTTGTGATCGTGGCCGCGTTCATCCTTACGGCCTATAGCCTGAGCGCGCCGCGCTCGACCTTGAAAAACATCATCGGGAGGAAGGGCAGCACAGGGGCTCCGGATGGGACCATTACTCCCCAGCTGATCAAGTCTCTAGCCACTGCGGCGCGCAGTGGCAGGCGTACTACGAGGACTACTCTGGCGATCGTAGGGTTTTCGCTGCTCGGGGTGATTGTCATCGCCGTATTCGGGCTATCGGGGCAAGGCGTACGCGACCTTCGAAATCAAGTGATAGGCGCTATCACCACACTGATCGCTACCATCGCCGGTTTCTATTTCGGCGCTGAGACCGCACGGAATCAAGGGGGCCAGGGCGGGACGACGAGTTCAGCGCCTTCCCTCAAGCCTGACCCGAATAATCCCGCGTTCACGGTCGGCCAGCCGGGCAGCTACACGCCGGTTCTGACCGGGACGCCAGCGCCGACCGTGAGCGTGAGCCCGGGGACGTTGCCGGCGGGCCTGCAATTGAATCCTGCCACCGGCGTGATAAGCGGCACGCCGGCGCAGGGCACAGACAAGACTTACGACATCACGCTCACAGCTCACAACGGCATCGGCCCAGACGCCACACTTCCGGTGCAGATTGTAATAAACCCCGCCGCGAGGTGATAAGCCAGCGATTCCTGGACCGACCGGTCGCGCCAGTTACTCCTATTGAGCCCGCCGATTCACCCACCCGAGTATCTCCCACAAGACCTTAGCCGTGTCACCAGACCTGGTTGGCAGCTGTGAATCCTGCCGAGGATGGAGGCTGAGGCAATGCCCGTTACGGGCAGCAACCTGAGTCTTCGCGTGCCCGCCCAAGTAGCCGCTGTTTGCGGCGCCGCCCCGACCCTGCGGATGAGCGTGGCAACCGGCTCTGGCTGGGAAAGGTAATCGAAGAGGCTGGCCGCAAAGTCAGATACTCACTCGTAGTCTCGAGGCTCGACCCCTCATCGCCCGGAATCCAGAGTGATGTTCCCCCGGCTTCTGGAAGCTCCGGGCGCTTCAAATAGATGGCAACGCGTCTTGACGGTGGGCTGAGCCGCGAGCATGGTCGAAAGACCTGCATCGACCGGTGAGGGGGAGCTGTGACCTCGAGCGCGCAAACCTCCGCACCGTACTCCGACTCAGTGATGGCTGCCTTCAGGTGGGCGGGCATTGCCGCAAGGATCCGTGAGCGGACGCCGCCCGGTGACATCGATCCGCTGATCAACGGTGTCGACTTGTTCCTGGGCGCCCTGCTTGCGCACGCCGACGAGGACGGCGAGCTCAATGTCATCCTCGCGCACTTCGGGATCACGGCGCGCGATGTCGTCGGTGATGCCTATCCGGCGATCACGCCGGATAGCCTTCGGGCCGCCGCGGAGCAGGCGCTCCCGGCCACCGTACAGCCCGAGGACAACCAAAGTCTCGGGGAGGTTATCGTCACGGCGCAATCGTATGGCATTGGGCGCGTCCAGTTGCCCCACCTTATCGCTGCGATGCTGCTTGCGTCGTCAGACCTATGGACGCCGCTTGAGGCCGCCCTGAGCTCGATCGGCGAAAGTCGCGCGACGGTCGCGGCAACCTACCAGCAATGGATATCGAGCTGGCAGGCCAATACGGTGGCAGGGGTCTCGTTGCGTTCGTGGTTGGTCGAGCACAATCCGCATGTGCCAGCCAGCATCGCTGGTTTCTCGGCCGACGACGTCGACGGACAGGTTGACCTGATCGGCGTCTCGCCTGAGGCAAACGCGTTGGCCTACTTGATCGCGTCGCGTGAGCTTACGCCACCGTTGGCCATCGGCCTGTTCGGCGAATGGGGCAGTGGCAAAAGCTTCTTGATGCGGAGCGTCGAGGAGCGTGTGAACGGCCTGACCGAACTGGTCACGGACACCTCGCAGCCCGAAGCGTCGGTATGGAAGAACATCCGACAGATCCGGTTCAGCGCCTGGGAGTACGTGCAAGGTGACCTATGGGCTGGCCTCCTGGAGCGGATTTTCCACGATCTGGGAGACAAGGTCGCGACGCCGAACCTCGTGCAGCGCCGGACCGCACCCCTCAAAAGTGAGCTCACCAGGCAGAACAGCGTGGTCTTGTCCGCCGAAGAACAAAGAATTGAGCTGGTGCGCGACAGCGCGCGGGCTGAAGAGGCGGTGAAAGCGGCACGGAAGTTCGTCGAGGAGGAGAGAGCGCGCACCGAGCGAAACACGGCTGAGCTTGCGGCCGCTTCGCGGGAGGCCGTCAACGCTGTGCTCAAGGACCTGTGGTCGCAGGCGCGCGTCGAAGCACTTGGAGGCGACGTAGGCGCGCTGCTCGATGCGCTCGCCGAGGCACGTCAAGAGCTTCAGCGGGGACGCACGTTGCTCGGTGCTTATTGGCGAAGCTGGACGCATGTGATTCTGCTGACGGCAGCTGTACTGGTCGTGCCGCTTGTTACGTTCCTGCTGCAGCGGGCCGACGTACCAGCGGCAGCGTCTGTGGTGGGCGGGTTCGCGGCGGTGGTGCCGCTGATGACGGCCAGTCTTAGGTCCTTCACGGCCTGGACCCAGGAGCGATTGCAGCGGGTCGATGTGGCACAGGCCCAGGTGCGCGCTCAGTTCGAGGCTCCGCTGAAGGATGCGGAGGCAGCACTAGCTGATGCGGAGGCCAAGCTTGGGAGGATCAGGGTTCAGCTTGCCGCCCAGACAGCCGAGGTCGCGGCGCAGCGGGCCCAGGCGCAGGCCATCGAAGCCGAGATCGCGGCGCTGACACCAGGGCGGGTCTTCGTCGAGTTCGCAGATGTCCGGAGCATGGACTACCGGCGACGACTGGGCTTGCTGGCGACGGTCCGGTCTGACCTGCTCGAGTTGCAACGCGAAATCCGTGAGAACAACCTGAAGGCTGTCGACCCTCAGGCCAAGCCCGCGGCCGATCCTAAGATTCCCAACCGCGTGGTGCTCTATATCGACGATCTCGACCGGTGCCCGCCGGACAAGGTACTGCAGGTGCTCGAGGCCGTGCATCTGCTGCTTGCCTTCCAGCAGTTCGTGGTGGTCGTTGCCGTCGATCAACGGTGGCTGCGGTCAGCGCTTATGCAGCAGCTCCCAGCGCTGAGCGAGGCGTCGGATGTCCCGACATGCGTTGTCGAGCGTGAGGATCGCCCAACCGCGCAGGACTACGTCGAGAAGATCTTCCAGCTCCCGCTATGGGTCCAGCCCGTGAACGCGGCCGAGCGCGCCAAAGTCGTCACTGGACTGCTGAGCGGGTCGGTGCGCGCACACGGAGGCGGCGACGGACAGCCGCGCGGTGAGGTCCAGGTCGGGCCCAGCCAGGAGACAGTGATCAAGACCATGCTCGCTCACGCGGGGACCGGACTTCGAAGTGAGACCAGCCCGCTGGCGTTGACGGCGGAGGAGTTGGAGTTCATCGGCAGCCTGGGCCTGATCCTGGGCGACACGCCTCGCCGGATCAAGCGGTTCGTCAACACGGTGCAACTCCTCCTGTCCATACGTCCGGCTCTGTCGGCTGAGGGCCTTACGTCGCCACGGCTAACGCTGTGCCTATTTGCCGCGATCCATGATGGGCTACCGGGTCTGGCGAGAGTCATGTTCAGCCCACTGCATGTCAGCGAGACCATCAACCTCGTCGTCAACTCACCGGAAGCACCTGAACCCGAGCAGGCGGTCCTGCGAGAATGGCTTGGCATTCCGGGCCGTATGGCATGGGGAAACGTGTTTGCCAGCTCTCTAGGAGATCGGCTTGAGATGGTGCGCCGCATAGGGTTCGACCCGCCGGGATCTTGAACCATTTTCGCAGCTGCCACGCACGGGCCGGAGCTTGAGGTCCGCGCGGCGATGCTGGTGAAGGAGAAATCTCCACGAGAGAAATGGATCCAGAACCGGCAGTTCTGCGGCTCGGCGGTGGTTAACCGGCCCTCAGAAGGTGCGTCAATTCGGCAGAATTGGTAACGGCGGATGGATGTCGAATTGCGTGGTAACCTGCCTGATCGGCTGGGTGGCCGTCGCCTACCAGGCCGGAAGGTCAGGTAACGACGGATTGGCGGCTGGGTCGTACAGGTGCTCGGCGGCTGCCGGACCGGGGATTAGGTTGGTGTGAAGAGCTGGTCCATGATTTCGGCGCTGGTGGTGATGACGGGGTGTAGTTCGCGGCGGTAGACGATCTCGGTGGTGCGGGTGGTGGCGTGTCCCACGAGGCGGGCGATTTCCTCGATGCTGACCCCCTGGTGGCTCATCAAGCTGACGAATGAGGTGCGGAGCTCGCGCGGGGTCCAGCCGTCCCCGATCCCAGCCTCGGTGCAGACCCGTTTGAACATTTTCCGGACGTTGGCCGCGTCCAGCGCGGCGCCGTGGTGGGTGGTGAAGACCAGCCCGGTGTCCTGCCAGTCGTCTCCAGCCCCGATCCGTTCGCCGGCCTGGCCGTCAGACCAGGCACGCAGCGCGTGGACCGCCGCCCGGGGGAGGCCGAGGGTGCGGCGGGAGCGTTCGGTCTTGGTCTCGCCGTGCGCGCGGACCGACCGCCAGACGGCCACGTGCGATGGTACCGGTGGCCTGGCGGCCGGCTCGCCGTCCAGGTGAACGTGCTCCCAGCGCAGGGCCCGGGCTTCCTCGGTGCGGAGCCCGGCCAGCAGGCTCAGCACGATGTAGGCGTACATCAGCTCGGCCGGGCGGCGGACGTCTTTGAGGCCGGGCCGCAGTTCCATCACCGGCAAGGTCTCGGCGGCGGTGATGACCGCCACGGCCTGGGCCAGGGTCAGGGATTTGGACGGGCGGCCTTGCTGGCCTTTGGGGGTGTCGGCCAGGGTGGCGACGTTGCGGGCGACCAGGTCGTTGGCTTCAGCGTGGCGGATGGCCCGCTTGAGCGCCAGATGCCCCATGCTCACTGCGGCGGTTGAGTACCGGGCGGCCATGGCGGCCAGGGCCCGCCGCACGTCGGCGGCGGTCAGGTCGCGAAGCTTGCAGGCGCCGATGACGGCCAGGATCGGCTGCAGGACGTTCTGGTTCTTGGTAACCGTTTTGGGGGAGCGGCCGTCCAGCCCGCTGGTGAGCCAGTCCTCGACGGCCTGCCGGACGGTGTAGTGGGTGTAGCCCGCTTTGGGGCTGATGCCCCTGTCGAGCTGCAGGTGCAGGTCGCGGAGCTTATCCACGACAGCGGCCTTGGTCTTGCCGCTGACCTTGCGGCGGGCGCGTTTCCCGTCGCCGGTGTAGCCCACGGTGAGCTCACCGCGCCACAGGCCCGGGCAGTGCCGGTGACGTTCCGGGTCACGGCAGGGACCGCGGTGCTCGAAGGAGATGCCGTCTTCGCCGCGCCTGCGCCGGGTAGCAGTCATGGTGTCAGCCTACCCGGTGGTGGGGACAATCAGTGGTGACGACGGCCAGCCTCACTCAGGCACTCCCAGACTCCTCAGGACAAGAAATCGCAGGTAGAGTTTCACATTCGCTCAGGTCGCTGCTGGCCATGGGTATGGTTTAGTGTCCATGGTAAGGAGAAGATCTACGGTTCGATTCCGTAACGGGGCTCAGATAGATGGCCTAATTCGAAAAATGTTCGAATATGTCATGGATGCCGGTGGGGACTAACGGCTGCCGTCAGGGCACTGAGAGCCCGGCCACGGCCTCTTCTGAGAGGCCCTATCCGCAAGGGATCTCGGGATACCCGGAGCAGCCCGTTAGATCCCGGCCCCCTTAGCAACCTACGGATCACAGCGCCGGGCAGGCCCGCACGGGCACCGGCACCGTCAGATCGCCGTACTGCCGGGATGCCCCAGGTAACAACTCCCCGGGAAGAGCTCCAGAACCACCACGACGCCGGGATGATCTAGCGCGGTCAGCGCCAGCCTGGTGCCGTGATGATGTCAGCGGGCCAGGCGCCGCGGATCGCCCCGGCCTCGATCCGGCCAGTCGAGCTGGGACCGGCCAGGCGGCGACGGTGACCGCGGCCGCGGCGGCCGCGGCGGGGTCGGTGATGGCGCGGATACTCGCCGCGGCCGCGGTGGTGTCCGCTCAGTGCCGGTACCGGTTAGCTGCCTGCGGGTCTGGATGACGTGTTCCGGGGTCGGGCCGGGCTGGCCCGTCGCCTCGCCGGTCATCCACAGGACAGCCGGGCCGGTTCATCCGTCCGCCGGAGGGGCCGCGGTCTGTCCCCAGGCCGGTCTCCGGGGAGGTGGACACCAGACCTGTTGCCATCTACCTGACGTCCCCTAATGGCCGCTACCCGCGTGCGTCAATCACGCCGGGCGGTACCTAGCCAGGCGGGCTCTGCAGGGGTGATACTCCGAGGATGGGAACTGATACCCCGGCCTGGGTGCCACCGGAGGCCGGGGCAGTGCGGGCGCTGCAGGTCGCAGTCACGCTCATTGACCAGGACCGCGCGTGGAAGACGCGGCCAGCCAGATCCCGGCCGATTGCAACCCGGAGGTGTACGACGAAGGGTTCTGGTCCCGCGTGGACGTCTGGGCCGGCCAGTTCGGCCTTACCCCGGCCCGCTGGCATTGTGCAGGCATCCGGGGTGCTCGGGGCCGGGTGATGGCCTGGCCCGCGGCTGGCTATGGCGTTGCCGCGGCTCGTGGTCTAAGAGGCGAGGAGGATGAGCAGGCGTAATACCAGGCAAGGCAAAGCCCGGCGCCGCGCGCACCGTGACCGCGGGCAGGAGACTGAGCGCGAGCGGAGCCGCCCCGAGATCCCGGACCAGAAGGCTCGCGCCGTCGAAGATCAGGCCGTTCAAGCGGCCCCGCGGCCAGACGCTTCTGGTCCCCCGAATTCGGGTGAGCACGGTTCTGGGCTGCGCTCCGCCGCCGGCGGCCTGATCGCGGTGAATCCCGGCGAGGCGGGCCTCGGTGCTGACGCGGATCTGGAGAACGCGGATCCCGGCGACTTCGGCGATCTTGACCCCGACGACGCCGACCTGCAGGCTGTGCTGGCCGAGGAGGACCTGGGCGAGGACGGCCTCGGCGACGCCGGCGAGGCCTCCGACGATTTGCCCGACGACGTCGACGTACCCGAAGGACCGGACGGACCCGGATACCCGGAGGACCCTCAGCCTGGCCAGCCGTCCGCAGCCGCCAAGGCCGCACGCCCCGGCGGGGCGGGCGCCCGTGTAGTCACGCTGTCCCCGGACGGCACCCGCGAGGACGAGGAAATCGTCATCTTCGATGACGACGATGACCTGCCGGCCGCGCAGCTCGCGGTAGCCGGCGCCACCGCCGACCCGGTCAAGGACTATCTGAAGCAGA